>JRYD01000276.1_pt1 | contig 93570 bp, 84 predicted proteins | sample 235311 | NCBI WGS metagenome assembly JRYD01 (sample SAMN03074213, study PRJNA261472) | activated sludge metagenome | biome: Common Effluent Treatment Plant; feature: Wastewater; material: Activated sludge; isolation source: activated biomass in a lab-scale reactor treating industrial wastewater at... | reverse complement strand
TTCCGGCCTAGTTTACGAAAACGGCGTTCCCGTCTATAAGCCCGTCTGGGAGTATTTGCTTTCGAATACCGTTTCGCCCTTGAGCTTGAGCGCGATACAGTTCCTGCGTGCGACACAGCCTGTCGGACGGCCGCCGGTCGGGATCTCAACGAAATACTACCGAATTCAGGTTGTGGGCAATGGATTTGATAGCGGCTCTCGCGTCCTCGTAAACGGCGTCGAGACAGAGACCAATTTTATCAGTTCAAGCGAACTTCAAGCTTCGCTCCCGGCGGGAAGGGTCGGCCGCGNNGCCTTCTTTAACCGCGACGAATGTTCCGCGGGAGGTCGCGCAGACTATGGAGTCCCCCTTTTCCTGATCCCGATAATTGCTCTGTCAATGGTAGACTTGACGAAGACTAACTGAAACGACAGCTCAATTCAGGTCTTGACATAATTTGTCGAAGCAGCCGCGAGAAGGAAGTTCGAGGAATACGTAGAATGAAATACATCATACCGCGTAATAGCTTGGTTCCTGATCCGAGTTTTGAGGATATTCTTCTTGCTGGCCCGAAATTTCGCGATGAAGCGGGGAACCCTCTTGGAGATGAGCTGGCGCTATTTCGCGGAAACGACATAACCTTCCCTAGGTCAGCACGACTGGTTGAGGGCATTTTTTACTGGTATAACGACGCGGCGCTCTATGTACCAAAATTTGCTTCCGAGTCAGATCAATGGCTGAATTTCAGCAAGGGAATGGCAAAGATGGGAGCGACGTCTATATTGGGAGCTGGCGCAGAATCAATACTGGGCGAACTGCCACTGTACTTGAAGGCAGGCTTTCACACGGGCATTGAACACGTCCTCTTCCCTGAACGCGAACATGCGGCAACACAACTCAAAGAGATCGTCGAGGCTCTCAAAACAAAGGGAGCTGTCTATTTGCCGTATGTCCAACTCGTCGACTTCGAGTATCAGATGATACCTCCCAAGTTTCTACGCAAGGCAGAGCATCGTTTTCTTTTTACCTACGAGAAACTAAATGGCGAGCGAATGACTTATGGCATTTCGGTCCACAGTTCCAATCCGCAGGAAGGGTTCGTAGCGGCTACGATCCGCGCTCGAATGGGAAGCGAGTTTGGTTACCTGATCTCCGCGATCAAGGGTGAGCAGGTCAATGCTGCACAAGCCCTTGCTGCTGCGATCGAGAAATATCGGTCACTCTATGGAGAGAAACTGATAGAACATGGGGCCGAGATAGTAACCGACTTTCAATCTCGATGTAACGAAGAACTAAAACAAAAAGGCATGACGGATCAGCGCCTTCACGCGACGCTGCTTGAGCGTATTGCACCGCTTCTCCCGGCCTATCGCCAACTTCCTCAGTACGATCAGGCGGTGCGTTATCTCGAAGAATCTGCCGCTGGACATGGCGAAGAGGCGGGAAAAGAAGCTTTCACCTTCGGGAACAAAGATATGAACCCATCATAACCTTTATTGCGCTCTTTGATTTATTTAACCCTGCGCGTGTGTGAGGCTTTTCTCTACCTGTTTCGGGCCAGCATATTAATGACGATTTTGGGAATGTATATCCGTTGAACGTAGAAACGACGCGGATGGAAGAGCACATATTCGTCAACTTCAACGCGCCGCCCGGGATGATTCGGCTCACGACGTATATTGACTCGCTTGAACCCCCATTGGCAGATCCGAAGAAACGTCCGACGATTTTTTGCGGGTTTACCACCGATGATAGGCCGGATGGCCTTCTTTAACCGCGACGAAGGTGCCGCGGCAGGTCGCGCAGACCTTCTCATTTGCGGTCAGTTCTGCTTCGATCGTCGCCCGATCTTCTTTTGACTCGACAACTCTTGCACGCAGATAGATCGTTGCATCGGACGGGGTCGGCCTGAGAAGTTTGACGTGGAAGTCCGCCGTTACCGTGCAGTCCGGCCGGTCTTTCCCGTCGCGCTTCATCATAAAATACGCCGCTGTCCAGTTCGAATGGCAATCGAGCAACGTTCCGATAATGCCGCCATTGAGCATTCCCGGGAAAGCTTGGTGCTCGGGCTTTGCGTGAAACTCCATCACGAGCTCTTCGCCCTCTGGAAAACTGTTTATCCGCAGGCCTTTTTCGTTCGCGGGGCCGCAGCCGAAGCAGATGCTGTTCGGTGAATATTCTTGCTGTACTGAGAGATCGGACATTATTTCTTGTTGAAGGTATCGGGCGTAAGCTTTTCTTCGAGCCAATCCGTCAGACCCTCAAGAAACTCTAGATGGATCGGCCGGCCACGCCAGGCTTTATAGACAAAAACGAAAAGGATCACGGTCGTGATCGCCGAAAAGATTCCGACCGCGGGTCGAGCGGCGTTCGTGATCGATCCAACGATACCGAGTAGCGTTGTAACAAGTAGGATACCAAGATGCGCGGCAAGTCCCTGAGCCGCATGAAAGCGTGATTTTGCCTCGCTCTTCGGCAGCAGAACAAGAAGGATGATGCCCGCAACAAGGCCAAAATACCACGGGATATATGGAATGGCCGTCACTATATTCTCTTTCAACCCAACCTTGTCAACGCGTCGATTTCGCACATCCTCGACCGCAGCCGGTGCCGGCGATGCGTAAAATGCAGGTGCATACGCACCTTGCGGCGCCTGATACGCACCAAAATCCTGCGGACCGAATTCACGAGTCTCCTGCTCGTAATTCTCCGTATTCGCGAACGGCCTCGTTTCACCGCCTGTCTCAGCGGAAGCTTGCGCCGCCGCGGCCGCCTTCGCCTTTTCGGGAAAGTCAGGATCAAGTTGATTTGTGTCGTATTTTGACGGCATTACAACGTATCTTAACGATATTCTGACCGAAATGGTTCGAAAATTCTAGCTCGTGAACACTTTACCGCCCGATTTGGCTCACCTATTGAAACGTAGCTGACATCTTTCGATCAATATCTTTTTTCCGAAAGCGAATCTCAGTCCTTTCGGCGAATCTTCTTGTAAACTTGCTTTCGATCATCGACCATCACAACTCGAACTTCGCGAGAAGAATCGTTGATCTCGAATACGATCCTCAGGTCACCGACCCGCCGTTTATAGGCATCACAACCGGTCAACTTCTCACAACCCTGCCCACGCGGGTCAACTTCAAGCTTGCGCAACTGGGTGAGAACCCTGTCGTGCATCTTGTTCGGGAGACGTGCAAGTTCTTTAGTCGCAGTGCGGGAGAGTACGATGCGATACGGCATTAGTTCTTCGTCGTTCTGGTCGCCAAATAGTCGTCGAGCGAGACCGTTGGCTCATTCCTGCGTTTTTTCACTACCGCCGCATAGCGCAGATCCTCGGCGAGCTTTTCATCCTGCATTAACCGAGATAGAAAAGCTTCGCGTTCGCTGCGTTTCAATGCCTGAAACGCCGTCCAAAAAACTTCTGCTGTAGCTTGTTGCTGAGTCATATTAATTGTGATTATAGCGCGACCTTCCCTTCATCGTGCAGATGTTTCGATCGTCGCCGCCAGAAAAGAATTAAAAGAAATACGCTCGATAGCCCGAGAGCAACAGACCCCAGCTTAAGGGTGTCAACCAGGCGTATCAGCGATTCGTCCGCACACTTAATTGTAAAGGAGAAAAGATCGGTATTGGTACTGTCCACAAAGTCACCCATCAAATAACGTGCACACGACCATAGTCCAATGGCAAGCATGGCGAGAAATATCGAAGCTAGAAGCGGGCGGATCATTCAACGCTTATACCCAGTTCATCGAGCTGCGAAGCATCGACTTCGCCAGGTGAATCCATCATCAGATCTTGGGCTGATGCGGTTTTTGGGAATGCCATCACATCGCGGATATTTTCGGTGCCGCACAGGATCATACAGGTGCGCTCGATGCCGGCGGCAAAACCTCCGTGCGGTGGCGTTCCGTATTCGAGTGCGTCGAGAAAGAAGCCGAAACGCTCGCGTGCCTTTTCCGGCGTCATCCCGAGGGCTTTGAAGTTCAGGTCCTGAATTTCCTTCTGATGGATACGGATCGAGCCACCCGCACACTCGTAGCCGTTTATGACCGCATCGTAAGCTTTCGCCCGCACCTGACCCAGAAGATGATGCTGCGACGCGTCATTCACTGCCGTCTTGAAAAGCTCGATGTCCTCGTCCATCGGCGATGTGAAAGGATGGTGGGCCGCAACGTACGTATCGGTCTCTTCGTCGTGCTCGAACATCGGGAATTCTGTCACGATCAATGGCTTGTAGGCCGAACGGTCAATCAGACCCTCACGCCGTGCGACCTCTAGCCGCAGNNTTTCCCGGCCCCTGCGAGAGATGCGAGTTCAGCGACCTTTTCGTCACCAAGCACTTTCGCCAAAGAAGATGTCGTCGCGCCGTCGTTTGCGAGCTTGATCCACGCAAGAGCTCCCGCACCATAGCGTTTTACATATTCCTGCAGTTCGTCCGTTTGCTTACGCGAATAGTCGCCGCGGCCCTTCACGACGATGCATTTCACCTCGCCGCCTTTTTCGAGCGTGTCCCGGAACGGACCAAAATCCGTATCTCGTAAATTTTCCGAAAGATCCTTTAGCTCCATTTCGAAGCGAAGATCCGGCTTGTCCGAACCGTATCGACGCATCGCCTCGGCATGGGGCATCCTTGGCCACTCGGCCGGAAATTCAACCCCGATCAGCTTCATCACGTAGTTGAACATCCCCTCCATCTCGCGATAGACCTGTTCGCGGTTGACGAAAGACATCTCCATGNNCTGCGGCGACTGCGGCAACGCAAAGAACTTTCCGGTGTGGATGCGCGACGGAACGATAAAATCCCTCGCGCCTTCGGGAGTCGATTTGAGCAGGATAGGCGTCTCGATCTCGATAAATCCACGGTTATCAAAATACTCGCGTATCGCCCTCACGGCCTTCGCACGCATACGGATGTTGTGCTGAAGCTGCGGCCGACGCAGATCCATATATCGATACTTGAGCCGCAGGTCTTCCGAGGCAAGGTTCTGAGACCCTGCCTTTTCGAGCTCGAACGGCGGAACTTTTGCAGTGTTAAAGATCAGAAGCTCTGTCGCGTGGACCTCGATATCGCCCGTCGCAAGTTTTGCGTTATGGGTGCCTTCGCGTTCGACGACCACACCCTTGATACCGAGAACGAATTCGCCGCGGATATCTTTCGCTTTTGCATGGGCGTCGGGCGAGGTCTCCTCGTTCAGGACAACCTGCGTGACACCATCGCGGTCGCGAAGGTCAATGAACGTTAGCGGACCAAAATCACGTTTCTTCGCGACCCAACCCATCAGGATAACGGCGTTTCCGACGTTCTCCGTTCGTAATTCACCGCACGTATGGGTGCGCTCTAAACTTCCAAGAGTGTCTAACATAAGAATTTCCGCCCGCAAATAATGCGAATGCTCGTAAATAAAGAATCTTCTCTATAGCCGTCTTTCGTTACTCTTACCTGATAATCTCAGCCCGCCAATATGCCTCTCGCGGGCAAAACAAAAGCCCTTCGAGTCTATGACAACGAAGGGCCGCGACGCGAGAGAAGTTTCCGCATCCGGCCTTACGTATTATTGTCATCGAACCGAACGGCTTTCATCCGAAATAAAACCTAGCGAAATAATACAGCACTGGGGCGCCGAAGAGCAAACTATCCAGACGATCGAGAAAACCGCCGTGGCCGGGCAGGATCGATGCCGCATCCTTCGCACCGGAGCCGCGTTTTATCGCGCTTTCCGCCAAGTCGCCTAATACGCCCAAGATCGCGATCGCGATCGCGACGATGATCCCGGGCAAGAAGCCGAGTTCGTGGAAGAAAATCCAAATCGCGAGCGATGCGAACCCTGCCGCGGCCAGGATGCCGCCGATCAGTCCTTCCACGGTCTTTCCGGGCGAGATCGCCGGTGCGAGTTTGTGTTTGCCGAATGCTCGGCCTGCAAAGTAGGCTCCAGCATCCGAACCAAAAACTACTGCGAAAAAGAACAAGAGCAGTTTTGATGACAGCACGGCATCAAATCCCAGACGCACGCCGATCAGGAAACCGCCGATGAACGCCAAGTAGAAAACACCGGCGATCGTTACCCCGAGACCCGCCAAGAGCTTTGTAAAATCCTTCTGAAAACGGAATGCCTGCGAAATAAAGACCGTGATGATGAACGCGGCCATCACGCAGAACATCACTTCCGGTGCTTTCGACGGTGCATCAAAAATGAACGAGACGGTGAAAGGCGCAGCACCGAGATACGCGATGCCTGCATCGGCTTTTAGCTCGAGTTTCTTCGTAAGTGTGAAGAATTCGAATAATCCGGCACCGAGGCCAAAAACCGCGATCGCGACGAACAGCCAAACCGTCCACGGCAGCCAAATAGGCAGGATGATCGCCGCAATGAGAATTGGAATGGCAACGGCCGCTGTCAGAAGGCGAGTTTTCATTTTGATCCTTTGCCGAGGCCGCCGTATCGCCTGTCCCGTTTTTGAAAATCGACGATCGCCTCAAAAAGCTGTTGTCGGCGGAAGTCCGGAAAGAGGGTCGGCGTTACGTGGATCTCGCTGTACGCGATCTGCCACAGGAGAAAATTCGAGATACGAAATTCGCCGCTCGTGCGAATTAGAAGATCGACCTGCGGCATTCCGCTCGTGTAGAGATTTGCCTCGATGCTTTCTTCCGTGATCTCACCGCTCTTTGCCGCCAAGTTCGCCGCACGCACGATCTCCGCCCGCGAACCGTAATTCAACGCGACGTTCATCACTGTGCCGGTGTTCGCCGCTGTGAGTTTCTCGGCTGCCGCCAACTGTTGACGAACGTCGTCACTCAAGGCTGTTACGTCGCCGATCGTCCGAAACCGAATGTTGTTGCCGTGTACCTCGCTCAGCTCGCGTTTTAGCACACGCTTGAGCATCGACATCAGGGCTGAGACCTCGGTCTTCGGACGCTTCCAATTCTCCGTCGAAAAGGCGTAGAGCGTAAGGGCCTCGATGCCCAAACGAGCCGACGTATCCAAGATCGATCGTACCGATTCGGCGCCTTCGCGATGCCCGAAAATACGCGGCCGTCCGCGAAGCTTTGCCCAGCGTCCGTTGCCGTCCATTATCACGGCAATATGCTTCGGCAAGCGCGAATGGTCGATCTCGGCGAGCAGTTTCGCTTCGTTGGAATTTCGTTTGACGATGCCGTCAAATGCTTCGATCATGCTATACGGTATTCGACGGCTACGACCGCTGAGAGATTTATCTGCCCATAGATGTGCGGATATATCTCTTCGTTCGTAGATGGTTCGTTAACGACGCGTGACATAAGATATTGCGGATCGATCTCGAGCACCGCAAGTTCGGAACCGCTTGCGTAATACCGCTCTATCACGCCCGAAAGCTGTTCCTTGAAACTGCAATGAATAAAGCCTTCGCGTTCAAGCCCGACGGGGCTATAGAGCTCGGAATCAAGCGCGTCCCATACCTCTTTTTCGACGATATGGTAGATAAGCATCCGATGAAATCTAAAGTCTCCGCTTAGTCGTATTCAACCCTTTCGAGCGTCAATCCGTGAGCCGGTGCCGTGCGCCCGCACAATTGCCGGTCTCCCGTAACGATCGCCGTCTGAATTGTATCACCGTTCTTTGTGCCTTGTCCGACATCGAGCAGCGTACCAACTATCGAGCGGACCATGTAGCGCAAGAAGCCCGTCGCCGTGATGCGAAACTCGATCAGCAAGGCGTTCGCACGAGCATCCCACATCGACCGAAGGCTTACATCCGTTACAAGCCGCACCTTGTTCTCGCTCTCGGTGCTTGCGGACGCAAAGGCCGACCAATCGTGTTCGCCGAGAAACAATCTACCTGCTTCGACCATACTTTCAAGTGCGAGCGGTTTTGGTTCGTGGTGGGCAAAACGCCGCCAAATGGGCGACATCACCGGAGCGTTGATGATGCGATAGACGTATGTCTTTTGTTTTGCGGAGAATCTCGCATGAAAATCGTCCGGTGCCTTCTCGACCGACATCACACGGATATCGCGCCAGAGATTGCCGTTGATCGCGGCTCTAAGCCCATCCGGAGTGAAAGGCTTGTGCATTACGACGTTGGCGACCTGTCCTTCGGCATGTACGCCCGCATCCGTTCGCCCCGAACCGATCACCTTGACGTCAGCATCCTCGAGCATCCGGCAGACGCGCTCCAGTTCACCCTGGATCGTGCGAGCGTTCTCTTGCACCTGCCAGCCGTGAAAGTCGGTGCCGTCGTATTGGATAAGGAGCTTGTAATTCGTCATTGGCAAGTTTAGGTTCAGATCCGAGCCGCAACAGCATCTGCAAAACGCGTCGGCGCCTCTATATCCATTCGAAGGTAAAGGGCAGGCTCGATCAACTCGAGTTCCATGAGCTGAAAACCGCCCAACGCATCCCGTACAAGATCGACGCGTGCATACAGAAGCGGTTCGGTTACGGCCGCAAGTGCCTTTGATGCGGCCGACCTCATCTCGTCTGTCGGCGCGATGGCCGTGATGATCCCGCCGTGTTCTTCCTGAACACGAAAATCCATAGGTTTCGGTTCCTTCAGGATCGCGTGGCTGAATTCCCCATTAAAATAAAAAAGCGAATACTCGCCCTCGCTTACAATAGTTTCCAGGAATGGCTGCACAAGGAACGGCCGTGCCTCGAAACTTTCAGCTAACGCCGTATCGAACTTGCGAAGCCTGTAAGTGTGCTCCGCCGTTGCGCTCACACGCGGTTTGATTATCAACTCCTGCGTTGCAAACTCCTCCAGCCATGCCGCGAAATTCTCTGCGGAAAAATGCGTCTCAAAGAGCGTTGGGACGATCTTCACGCCGTTTTCCGACAATTCCTTCAGGTATATCTTGTCAAAATTCCATCGGACAACGCTTGCAGGATTCAGAAGCCGCGTGGACCGCTCGATCTCATCAAGAACCGCTAGAAAATCCTTCGGAAAACGCTGATAATCCCACGTCGTCCTTATGACGACCGCATCGAAGCCGCTCCATTCCTGCGTCCTTTGCCGCCATGAAAGCGTTTCAACCGCTATACCTCGTTCCGCCAACGGCCCAATAGCGAGCTCGTCATCAGATACGTAGCCCGTTAGGTCGTCCATCGAAAGGAAGCATACTTTTCTCACGCGGGGGTCGTTCGGCTGCCGGGCTTAACGGCGGGCAAGCCTTCTGCGCACATCGGGCAGTCTTCAGGCAGGAAACTCTCGACATCCATCTTTACGAGTGCCTTACGCCGGACACCAACATCGGCCCTGCCATTCGAGCGGTCGATTATCGATGCCGCAGCCGCGATATTGGCTCCGTTCCTTTCAAGTTCAGCGATACATTCGCGGGTCGAACCGCCCGTCGTTATGACATCTTCAACGACAAGAATGCGTTCTTTCGGCCGCAGTTCGAAACCGCGTCGAAGCGTCATCTCACCATTCTGTCGTTCTGTCCATAGAAAACGCACGTTCATTGCGGAGGCCACAGCGTAGCCGATGATAAGTCCGCCGATAGCGGGCGACGCGACCGTCTCGATATCTTGATCGATAAAAAGTTCGGCGATCTCACGGCCAAGGGTGTTTGCGTCCGACGGAAATTCGAGGGCCTTTGCGCATTGGAGATATTCCCGACTGTGCCGTCCACTCGAAAGAATGAAGTGCCCTTCGAGCAACGCCCCGCGGTCACGAAACATATCAAGAATTCTCTTTTCTGCGTCCATAGCTAAACTGCTCGCAAAAGTTTTGGTAAACTCAAAGCAGAAAGTGAAACGGTATCCTAACCTAATTTCCAACTCTTTGCTAATAAACGAGACGATCTCGCTGCTGCGCTCCTTTGACGGCCGAGCTTCGGCCGTCAGCGTTGTGGATTTCGTAATGAAGATCCGGCGGCCCGACCCGTTGATGGCAAAGCTTCTGGTCGCCGACCTGATCGAACGCGATCCGCGTCTCGAACTGCTTGATGACACGGTCGTGCTGCTCGCCGACGATCTGTTGGCAGGTGACATCGCGGATACGGAATTCGTAGTGTTCGATCTCGAGACCACCGGAGCAAAGGAACCGCACCGCGTGACCGAGATCGGCGCGTTCCGAGTTAAGGGTTTTCAGGTTCTCGACACCTTTCAGACGCTCGTAAATCCGGAAGTAGGAATCCCGCCGTTCATCTCCGCCCTTACAGGCATTGATGACCAAATGGTCGCTGATGCGCCGCGTTTTGCAGATATCGCGAACGATTTTCTCGAATTTATCGGCGATGCGGTTCTTGTTGCGCATAACTCCGGGTTCGATATGCGATTCATTAATCACGAGATCGGACTCGTCTTCCCGGACTATCGTCTCGCGAACCAATGTCTCTGTACCGTGCAGTTATCACGGCGCTTGCTTCCGGATATCGAGAATCACAAGCTCAAGACCGTCGCCGAATATTACGCGATCGATCTATTGAACCATCACAGGGCCGGGGCGGACGCCTTCGCGACCGCTCACGTATTTGTAAACTTACTTGAACAGTTGCGAAGCAATGGTGTAACGGATCTTGCGACCGTGCAGCATCTTGCTTCAAGACGAGGAAAATATGCTAGACGAAAGGCAGCCTGAGGGCAGCAACACACAAGGGCTCGATATACGGCCGACGCCGCGGGAAGAGATGAATTTGACGCCGCTCGATTCATTTCCCTACGAATACGTGGGCAAGAAGATCTGGGTAGAGTTCGAGATACCGGAATTTACCGCGATCTGTCCATTCTCGGATTTTCCTGATTTTGCGACGATCCGCTTGCGTTATGTTCCGTTCGAACTTTGCGTCGAGCTAAAGAGCCTCAAACTGTATATAAACTCGTTCCGCGACGTAAAGATCTTTCACGAGCATGTCATCAACCTCATCCGCGATGATTTTGTCGCCGCCTGCGACCCACTAAAACTTGAGATCGAGGGCGATTTCAACGTGCGCGGCAACATAAAGACCGTCGTCAAGACGAGCTACAAGCGCGACGACGATTAGGCCAACCCGGTTTGCTCAATATCTTGGTATTTCGACGAGGAGGTATCAGCCCGCGGCGGCAGCATGCGGCTGCGCTGCGGAATGCTTCGCACACGCTCTCTCAACACGTGCGACGACCTGACTCTCACAGGTAGCAAGGTCCTGAGAAGATGAATTGGTGATCTCTGAGACGATGAGGAACTTTGCCTTTTCGAGCAGCGTTTGCTCGCGAAAGGAGAGCCGCTTTTCACGGCTAAGGTAAGTGAGTTTTTTCAAGACGTCAGCCGCCGCGAAAATATCGCCGGACTGAAGTTTCAGCATAAATTCGCGTGATCTTGATTTCCAATCCGATGATGCGGACTCAAAATCCTCCGCAAGGCGCGTGATCAAACGTTTGCATTGCGAACCGCTAATCACGGGACGAATGCCGACCGAATCGATATTCGACTCCGGCACGAAGATCGACGACTTGTCGCTGACCACGCGAAGATAAAAGCCGCTTATCCTTGTTTCCCCGATCTTCCGTTCGGTACGAGATTCGACAGAGCATACGCCCTGTCCCGGGTAACAAACTTTTTGACCAATTTCGAGTTTCATTGCCGCTTATTCCGCGTCGTCCCATATCGGGCGATGCGTGACAAAATGCTGTCAAACCTTGTATTTACAAGCTTCGGCGGGCAAACGATAAATTTAGAAAGTAAGGTAAGCTTATCACACTCTTCGCAAGTTTGCGAGTGTCATTGTAAAAAGGCGGGAAGTTCGATCCGAAACGTCGAGCCTTGGCCTAAGACCGATTCTACGCCCGCATCGCCTTTGTGCAGGCGGGCGAGGTGCTTTACGATCGCAAGCCCCAGGCCCGTGCCGCCCATTTCGCGGGAGCGGGCACGATCGATGCGATAGAACCGTTCAAAGATCCGGCCGAGATGCTCCGGCAAGATCCCTTCGCCTGTATCCGACACGCTGATAACGTCAACGCTTCCCCTAGTCTCATACGATACTGTAACGACGCCGCCCGTCCGGTCGAACTTGATCGCGTTATCGACCAGATTCACAAGCATCTGCTCGAGGCGTTGAACGTCCGCAAAGACCCGAACTGCCGGATCGATCTTCGAGATCAGTTTTATCTCACGCGACCTTGCCTTTGCGCCGAGCGCCGTAAAGATCTCGTTGACGATCGAGCCGAGATCAGCCGTGGCGGGCTCGACGGCGACGCGGCCGGCCTCGATCTGTGAGAGTTCGAGGATGTCCGCGATAAGGCTGTTCATACGCTCGGCATTTCGCCGGATGACGCCTAGAAAACGCCGATTGTTCGATTCATCGTCGATTCCGCCGTCTTCGAGCGTCTCAACGAAAGCGAGGATCGAGGTTAGCGGAGTACGGAGCTCGTGCGAGATATTCGAGAGAAACTCCTGTCTTACGACCTCGAGCCGATCCAAACGTGTTGTTTCGTAGAAAAATGCGATCGCTTCGCGACTGTCGCCCAGATCGAGCGGCGATACGTGGACATCAAATTTTCGCTCGCCGGCCGCGATCTCGAGTCTGATCTCGGACTCAAGGCCTTCGTGAAGAGCTCGCTTGAAAGCATCGTGAAGTTCCAGATCGCGCAGAACCTCGCTGAGCCTTCGCCCCTTTGGCGAAACGTTCGGCAAAAAAGCACTCTTGGCGGCCTCGTTCCAGCCCGAGATACGTGACTCTTTGTCCACGACGAGCACGCATTCACGCGTCGTGTCGAGGATCGCGGTAAGGATCTCGCGGCGTTCGTTCTCGTCCATCGTCCTATCTATTTGCACCCAACGAAACGATATCCTACGCCGATGACCGTCTCGATCGACGTACCGCAACTTCCAAGCTTCTGCCGCAGTCGCCGAATGTGCACATCAAGGGTTCGGGAATCGCCGAAGTAGCTGTACCCCCAAACGGCATCCAGAAGCTGCTGTCGCGAGGCGACGCGGCCTGCGTTGTTTATCAGATGTTCGAGCAGCGAGAACTCTTTTCGCGTGAGCTTGACCGGCTGGGCATCACATTCGACTCGGACAGCTTCGAGATCGACAAACAGCTTTTTGTCCTGATAGGTGCGGCTCTCGTCCTTTTCGCTTCGCCGAAGGACCGCGTTCACGCGTGCGATCAACTCCTTGATAGAGAAGGGCTTTACAATATAGTCGTCCGCACCGGTGTTCAGCCCGCCAATGCGGTCGGCCTCGGCAGATCGCGCCGTAAGCATAATGATCGGCGTATCAGCCACCGCCGGTTCGCGCCTTATCCGGCGGCAAAGCTCCATTCCGCTCATTCCCGGAAGCATCAGATCGAGAATGATCAGCTTCGGCCGATTCTTTTTATCAAGAGCCAAGTGCAGGCCTTTTTCGCCTGACTCGGCAATGACCGGACGAAATCCCGCACGCTGGAGATTATATTCGAGACTCTCCGCGATGTCTGCGTCGTCTTCCACAACAAGAATGCTCTGCTTCATAAAAAGTGCAGTATTCCCTGCATCTAACTCAAATCTAAAGAACGGATGTTAAATCTATGTGAACCTTGCCGGGGGTCGAACACCCGACAGAAACATTCTATCTGCCGCCAATTTGTCGGGCAATACGGCCTTTCACCGCATGCAACCTTAACGGCTCCTATGCCGTATAATCCTTCTTATGCGTTCGGCTGCCCACAGGACAAGGTGGATCAGGCTCATTTCGGGCTTCTTTCTCGTTATTCTGCTTGCCGAGTTCGCATCCCACGGTGCGATTTGCGCGGTGGTCGGCCATGATGAACCGCCGGCGATGTCGGCTTCTGACCAAAACGGCGAAGATCCGTGCCAAGCCCTTGTACTTTGTTCGAACACTCGCGAGAAGGAGCGTCAGACCGCCTCGTTTGCCCACGATAAAGTACCGCATAACGGACTCTTTGGAAGCTATCAACTACCAATCGCAAAGGCCTCGCAGACGAGTTCTACCGTCTTCCTGTTTCCCGGCGTAAGCGCGCGGTTTCGCCCGCCTGATATTTTATTCCGCCCCCCAAAACTTACCTGATCTTGATAGCAGATTTTCCGGCCGGAAGGTTTCGCTGCGCCTAAGAGCGCAAAGGAATCTGCCTCGGCCTCCCCGGATCGGTGAGATGCATTGATGCATTTCGCCCATCTGTTCCGTTAGAGATCAGGTAAGTTTTGAAATGAAAGATCTAGTATTTCTTATATTCGCGATCATACTGTTCGCGGTCCCAGTATTTGCCCAACAGACGGACGGTTCGATCGGCGGCACTGTCACCTACGGCCCGGACAAGGCGGTTGTCCACAACGTCTCCATTCGCATCAAGGAACTCGAGCGCTCTACCGCGACCGACGACGTAGGCACATATAGTTTTACTGGCCTTGCCGCCGGTACATATAACCTGACGACCCACATCGAGGGTTTCAAGGACGTCGCAAAGACGGTGATCGTCCGTCCGGGTGAAACTGCGACGGTCGATTTTGACATTCAGCTCGCCGGCGTCGCGGCCGATGTGAGCGTCTCTGCGGACGACGCAACGCCGCAAGTTGCCTTCTCGAACGTCAACACACTCGATTCCGTACAAATAACCGCACGGCCGACCACCGGCCTTGGCGACGTTCTTGCGGGCGAGGCCGGTGTTGCAAAACGTTCGGCCGGGCCCGGTGCATCAAGGCCCGTGATACGCGGGTTTGACGGTGACCGCGTAAAGGTTACGACCGATGGTGTAGGCGTCGGTTCGCTCGGAGCTCAATCCGGTGATCATGCCGAACCTGTCGATACGCTCTCGGTGGAACGGATTGAGGTCATCAAAGGCCCCGAAACGCTCCTCTATTCGAGCGGTGCGATCGGCGGTGTGGTCAACGCCGTCTCAGGCCGCGAAGAAGAAGGGCATCCGGGATTGCGTGGCTATTTCTCCACCTCAGGAGGTGCGCCCGGCTCTTCTGCGACAGCTGCGGGCGGTATTCAATACGGCTACAAGAACTGGCTCGTCTGGGGAAATGCGAACGGCCAGCGATCAGACGCCTATTCGGCAGGCGGCCGCTGGGGCAAAGTGTTCAACACCTTTACGCGTTCTGCGGGCGGCACGGTCGGCCTCGGCTATTATGGCGAAAAGGCTTTCATCAACGCTTCGTTCTCTTACATCCAGAATCGCTACGGCATCCCACTGGACATACGCGAGGACGACCCTGAATCGCGTTCCCTGCGTATGCACCGGAACGACACGCGATTCAGTTTCGGCTACAACGACGGTGAGCTTCCATTCTCAAAGATCCGGTTCACCGTCGATCTTTCACGCTATCGTCACCAAGAGATAGCGGACACGAACGTCGGGACGACATTCCGGAACGATACAAATTCCGTCCGCGGGATCTTTGAACAAAAGCCGTATAAGATGCTGAATGGAAAGTTCGGTTTTGAATTCTCGGGCCGCGATTTCTCGACCGTCGGCGAAGAGATGCTGATTGATGGCCCGGTCAAGGAAGGTTCTTTTGCCGGATTCGCGTTCGAGGAGCTTAAGTTCGGGCGCTTCGGCCTTGAGTTCGCGGGCCGCTTAGAGCACAGGCGATATGACCCACGGAACGAGTTTCTGCCTGACCGCAGATTCTCAGGATTTTCAGGGGCTGTCAGCGCAAAATATTATGCGTGGAAGGGCGGCCGGCTTGTCGCAAGCTACAAACATTCTTATCGCCCGCCGGCTCTCGATGAACTTTACAATCACGGCCCGCACGACGGAACGCTCGCATTTGAGATCGGCAACAATGCCCTGAAGCCGGAGATCGGTGACGGCATCGACGTTTCGTTCTCTCAAACCACGGAACGCGTCCGCGGAGACGCGTCATTCTACTACTATCGTCTGCAGGACTATGTTTTTCTTGCTCCAACAGGCGACATCGACGCGGACAGCGGCTTCCCGATCGCGAGATACCTTCAGGGCACTAGCCGCTTCTGGGGCCTGGAACTGCAAGGCCAGGTAAAGCTCACAAATTTCGTCGATCTCCTTGCCGGTGCGGATTATGTGAACGCGGAACTTTCGAACGGAACGCCTTTGCCGCGTATCCCGCCGCTTCGCGGACGCATCGCGCTTGACGTTCATTACAATGCGTTCAGTCTAAAGCCGGAATTCGTCGCAGTCGCGCGACAAGATCGAACTTTCACCGGCGAAACTTCGACGGCTGGCCACGGCATTGTAAATCTGACCGCGAGTTATGTCATCGTAAAGAAACATCTTGCTCACCTATTCAGCGTAAATGCCTTTAATCTGAACAATAAGCTCTATTTCAACCACGTTTCGTTCATCAAGGACATCTCTCCTGAAATGGGGCGTGGAATAAAAGTAAGCTATACCGTCCGGTACTTCTAGAACCAAAATGCCAAACCAGGGACGCAACCGATCGGGAAAATCCGGTCGATTGCGTCTTTCTGCTTTTGTCCGTTCTGTCAGAAATAATATGTCTTGCCCACTATGCGGCTCGTCCGCTCAAACTGTGTTCTCGATCCAGCACGCTCCGATCGTGGATTGTTCAGCATGCAGCCATCGCTTCTATAAAGGAACGCATTGCGACAACACTGTCACCCAGATCTTTGACGATAGCTACTTTACGGGCGGCGGTGCCGGCTATTCTGACTACACTTCAGAAAAAGAAATGCTTATCGAACGTGGGCGAATGTATGCGAAGAAGCTTGAAGGTCTTACGCATCCCGGCCGCATTCTCGATGTCGGTGCGGCGTGCGGATTCCTTCTAAAAGGATTTGTTGACTCCGGTTGGAACGGAGTCGGGCTCGAACCAAACCGGGCAATGACGGAAATGGCACGTTCGGAAGTCGGCATGACCGTTCTCCCCGGCACGTTGGAGAAAGCACAGTTTGACGAGCGTTTCGACCTGATCTCGATGATCCAGGTCGTTGGCCATTTATACGATCCAGCAAAGGCCTTTACACGTGCTTATGAGCTTCTAAATGATGACGGCCTTTTGCTGATCGAGACTTGGGACAGATCTTCGATCTCAGCACGTATCTTTGGGAAGCGTTGGCATGAATATTCACCACCGAGCGTAGTCCAATGGTTCTCCGCAAAAAGCTTGAGTGAATTTCTTTCGCATATAGGATTTGAGCGTCTGACCGGCGGGCGGCCCGCCAAATGGATCAGCGGCGGACATGCGGCCTCACTTCTCAGATATAAGCTTGGGAACAAGCGCATTTTCGACCTGATACCCGCAGATCTGATGATGCCTTACCCCGCGGAAGATCTTTTCTGGGCGGTCTATCGAAAACGAAACTAAACCACGACACCGCGGAAGGTCATTCGGTGAAGACGGCACGGGCCGTGCTCCCGGATCGCTGCAAAATGCGACGCGCAGCCGTAGCCTTTGTGGCCGTCAAAGCCGTATTGCGGAAATTCATTGTGCAGTTCGCGCATAAGGTTGTCGCGATACGTCTTTGCAATGATCGACGCGGCGGCGATCGAAACTGAAATAGAATCACCCTTGATGATCGCCTTCTGCGGAAGACGCGTCCCTTTTAGCTGCAAGGCATCGATGAGCAAGTAATCGGCAGAAGGCGAAAGAGCTTCAATAGCGGCGAGCATTGCCTTTTTTGTCGCTTCGAGAATGTTTATGCGGTCGATCTCTTCCGCCTCGACGCGGCCGATCGAATATGCGACCGCCGTTTCCTTTAATTCCTCGGCGATCAATTCACGTTTCTCCGGCGTTACTTTCTTTGAATCATCGAGCCCTTCCGGCAGCGGCTTTGAAAGATCGAGAATACAGGCTCCCGCAACCACCGGGCCTGCGAGACAACCGCGCCCGACCTCATCGACACCTGCGACAAAAAGGAAGCCTTCGCCATGTGCCATCCGCTCGAAATCGGAGCCAAGCATATGAACGAAAGCGTTCTCAAAAAGAGAAACGCGAGAATCAGGAGCAAGTTTAGTGTCTCGCTCCCGTTTCCTCACGTTCATTTCTTTCACCTGTCTTGGTTAAAAGTTAGGACTTTTTCTTTGTGCGCGTATCGCGTTCCTTGATGCGGGCAGCCTTGCCGCGAAGATCGCGAAGATAATAAAGCTTAGCACGGCGAACCTTACCGCGACGAACTACGTCGATGTGATCGACAACGGTCGCGTGCAGCGGGAAAATACGCTCGACACCGACGCCGAAGCTCACCTTTCTGACCGTAACGGTCTCGCGAACTCCGCCATGTTTGCGGGCAATGCAAACGCCCTCGAATGCCTGAAGGCGTTCTTTGTTGCCTTCCTTGATCCGCACGTGAACGCGCAGCGTGTCGCCGGGTTGGAACGCGGGAATATTTTCTTTGATCTGTGTCTTTTCGACAATATCCAGTCTATTCATTTTATTCGTCGGCCAGAGGTCAATAGGAAGTTTCAGAGTTTCAGAGTACCTGAGTTTCAGAGCACCTGAGACAGCTTTCTTCTCTCGTCTCTCTGTAACTCTGTAACTCTGTAACTAAGTTAGCCTATTCACTTTCACCATTTTCTCCCATAATGAGGTCCTCGCGGACCTTTTTTGTTTTTTCAAGCGCCATTTTGCGGCGCCATTTCTCTATCTCGGCATGATGGCCGTTCAGCAGAACCTCGGGGACTTTCATCCCGCGAAATTCCGCAGGTCTTGTGTAATGCGGGCAATCAAGCAGCCCGTCAGAAAAAGAGTCATTTTCGGCAGAGGTCTCGCTTCCCAAAGCACCGGGAAGCAGCCTTACGATCGCATCTACGACGACGGATGCGGCCGGCTCGCCGCCCGAAAGCACATAATCGCCGATCGAGATCTCGTCCGTTACAAGCCGTTCGTTGACCCGTTCGTCAACGCCCTCGTAACGCCCGCAAATTAACACCAGGTGCTCGACATCCGCGGCAAGCTCGACCGCGGCCTTTTGCTTGAAAGGCATTCCCTGCGGCGTCAGGAGCACGACGCGCAAGCCCGCCGCATAATTCTCGCGGCCTGACGCTCCGGTCAGGTGCTCGATCGCCGCAAAGAGCGGTTCAGGCTTCAAGACCATTCCATCGCCGCCGCCAAACGGCCGATCATCGACCATCTTGTGCTTATCGGCGGCAAATTCGCGAATGTCGTGGACATTGATCTCCACGATCTCTGCCAGTTTTGCTCGGCGTATGATGCCGAATTCAAAGATCGAATCAAAATACTCAGGGAAAATTGTCAGTACATCAATTTTCACCTAGAACTCCAACAAACCTTCGGGCGGATCGACCCGAATGTACCTGTTCTGCGGCAGAACCTCAACGCATATCGAGGCAGCAAACGGTATCAGATAATCCTTCTTCTCACCCGCAACAATCAGAACGTCCGTGCCGCCTGTCCGCATCACTTCGCGAACCTCGCCAAGAAACTCTCCGTGGATCGTCTCGACCTTGCAGCCCTCAAGCTGCCAGTCGTAAAAGTCATCCGCTTCAAGATCGACCGCGTCATCCTCGCCGACGCAAACCTCGGCATTTCGAAGTGCTTCTGCATCATCGACCGAATCCACATCAGCAAACTTCAGCACGATGCGTTCGTTCTGCGGCCAATGATCCTCGATCTTTGCGGCCTTCCTTTCACCATTCTCGAGTACGAGAGCAACTTCCTCGAGTCCGTCGAAACGCTCCGGAAAATCCGTCAAAAGATCGGCAACGACCTCACCTTTCAGCCCACGCGGACGCGCAATGCGTGCGATCGCGACAAGCTCGACGTCCTCGGCCACCTTAGTCCTCGATCAGGTCCAGATGAAAGCGCTTTCCGTGCTTTTGCCCGGCGGCAAAAAGGATATTGCGGATCGCCTTCACGGTGCGGCCTTCGCGGCCGATGATGCGTCCCATATCGTGCGGCGCAACTCGAACCTCAAGCCGGACGTTCTTGCCGTCCTCGATCTCTGTGATCTCGACCGCGCCGGGTTCACCGACGAGAGCCGTGATCATCCTTTCGACTGCCTCTTTCATCTTGTCTTCCCTAAAGCGTGCGGCGAAGCCCGCAAACTATTCAGCAGCCGGAGCTTCTTCCGCAGCCGGTGCAGCTTCCGCTTCAGCAGCAGGAGCTTCCTCAGCAGGAACTTCCGCGGCGGCAGCCTCTTCGGCAGCAGCGGCTTCAGCAGCAGCTTTCTCAGCTTCAGCAGCGGCCTTTTCGGCCTCAGCCTTCTCGGCCGCGATGCGGTCTGCTTCTGCACGAGCGTCGGCCTTTGCCTTCTCGGCAGCAGCTTTCTTTTCGGCACGAGCAGCATCTGCGGCAGCACGTTCTTCTTCCGTCATCACGGGATTGTGCTTGATCAGGCTCTTGACCGTCTCGGTCGGCTGCGCACCGACGCCGATCCAGTACTGAATGCGCTCATGGTTGAGCTTCACATCAGCAGGCTCCTGCATCGGATCGTACGTTCCGAGATTCTCAAGATATTTGCCGTCGCGCTTTGAACGCTTTTCCTTTACCACGACGCGATAAAACGGGTGCTTCTTCGCGCCAATTCTCATTAAACTAATTGCTAGCATAAAATTCGTGAACCGTTCATTGTTGATAGTTAATTGTTGATAGTCTCGCCTGTTCTTTTGATCGACGCCAAATAGGCATTAAGCCTTGGGAGAAGTTCGTCAATTATCGGTTTAAGCTCCTCTATCTGGGCATCCGTCAATAGTTCTCGCTGAAACGCCCGTCTAAGCCAATTTTTCGTTTCGTACAAAGACCCTCTCGCTATTCGAACGAACTTTGCGTTGTCTTTGTAGTTATATCTCCCGCACCCTTCGGCAATATTAGCTGAGATACTGTCAGCGGCCCTCACCATCTGCATACCTAGAGTGCTCTTTGCAAAATGTTCCCAATTCGTTGCGACCCTCCAAATCGCATCGGATAGTCGCTCGGCCAGTTGATAGACCTCTAAATTTTCAAAACTGGTCTTTGCCATCAACCATTAACCATCAACAATGAACTATCTCCTCTTCTTGTGTCGTTTCTTCTTCCTGATACTCCTTGACGGTGCGTCGCCCGCGTCGTCATCCGAATGATCTATCGCCGAGCCGCTGCCCAGCATATTGCCGAGGCCTCCGCCAAGCATATTTCCAAGTCCGCCGGCGAGGCCTCCAGCCATTTTTTTTGCCATCCCGGCGAAAAGCCCGCCTCGGTTCATTTGGGCCATCATCTTCCGCATTTGCTCGTACTGCCTCAAAAGCTGGTTGACCTCGCTGATCGACGAACCGGAGCCACCCGCAATGCGGGTCCTTCGGCTTGCGTCGATGATGCGATGGTCGTTCTTTTCCGCACGCGTCATCGAACCGATGATCGCCTCGGTGCGTTTCATCTGATGATCGACCATTTCGGACTGCTCGTCGCTCATCTCGAGGCCGCCGGTCATCTGATCGGGCAGCATTTTCATCAATTTCGACATCGAGCCGAGTTTCTTGAACTGTCCGAGCTGCCTCTGAAAATCCTCCAGCGTGAACTGGTTCTTGGTCATTTTCAGAAGCTGCGCCTGGGCCTCATCCTCGTCGATCTTGCCCTTGACCTCTTCGATGAGCGAGAGAACGTCGCCCATTCCGAGGATGCGCTGAGCGATTCGGTCCGGGTAAAAAGGCTCGATCGCGTCGTATTTTTCGCCGACTCCGACGAATTTCACCGGCTGGCCGATAACCTGTCGGATCGACAATGCCGCACCGCCGCGGGCATCTCCGTCCATTTTTGTGAGGACGACGCCCGTGATGCCGACGCGTTCGTGAAAGACCTCGGCGGAACGCACGGCGTCCTGTCCGGTCATCGCATCGGCGACGAAAAGAACTTCGATCGGCCTTGTTTCGGCCTTTATCTGTTCGAGCTCGACCATCAGCTCGTCGTCGATATGCAGACGGCCGGCCGTGTCGATCAAAAGAGTGTCAAAACCTAGTTCGTTCGCGTGTTTTACTGCACCGCGAACGAGTTCCAGCGGATCGTTCGTCTCCGAGGCCTCATAGACCGGAATGCCGACGGCGTCGCCGACGACCTTCAACTGAGCGCGTGCGGCGGGACGATATACGTCAACCGAGACGAGCAGCGGCTTTCGCTCCTGATTATCGCGAAGCCAACGCGAGATCTTGCCGGTCGATGTCGTCTTGCCGGAACCCTGCAGGCCGACGATCATAACGACGTTCGGCGTTTGCCTCGTAAAAACGAGCCGCGACGACGTTCCGCCCATAAGAGCGGAAAGCTCGTCGTAAACGATCTTTACGACCTGTTCGTGCGGTTTTAGGCCGTTCCAGACCTCTTCGCCCTCGGCCTTTACGCGGACGGACTCGACAAAATCCTTCGCAACCTTGTAGTTGACGTCCGCTTCGAGCAACGCCATCCGGATCTCGCGAAGCGCAGCGTCGACGTGCTCGGGCGTCAATTTGCCCGCTCCACGAAGATTTCGCAGCGTATTCTTCAGCTTATCCGACAGCGATTCGAACATACAGACACACTTCGGCTACAAGAGTCGAAACCATAAATACTAATGTTTACCGCGTAAAGAGTCAAGAAAGGCGGGCCTTTTGCCGTCCTACCGTGTCAGTATCGTCTGCGTGAGCGGACGGGCCGTGTCAGTACCGTCTGCGTGAGCGGACTGGCAGCGTTCCGATCTTGAATATTGACTTTTGACTTTTGAATTCAGTCTATACCGCCACGCGGCGCCTGGTCGGCGCCACGTACTGTCGAGAAATGGCACACTGCCATGGATCGACGACGGGCAGATAGGACGTTTCGCCGTTCGGCCGTGGTACGCTGCCGGTGTGCTCTCGATACACTCCCCCAAAATACCCGGTCAGCACGGCGCCGAAAACGGCACTTGACACCACTTTTCCCCCGTCAACCGACCGCTCCGCCTGCCGCCCATTCGCTGATAGGCCATCATCCCCATCGCCGTCTCCATTCTCCCATCCAATTGACCATGGACAGTGTTGCGGAAGCCCGCACGCAATAAGGGCACCCGTGGTCATCCACGTCGCCCTCGCCGCCGAGACGCAGAGACGCCGAGTCAGAACCGCCTGCGTCAGTGGTCAGTGGTCAGCGGACAGTGGTCAGCGTCTTGGGCTTGCCCTTTGGCAGTGCGGCCGGGCTCGCCCGACCGTGTCGCATCGAATATTAACAATGGAGGCGGCTTGCCGCCGACAAGTCCTGTCGCCTGCCTCGCAGGCTCCATCATTCATTTTTAGCCCGGGACGGTCGGGCAAGCCCGACCGCACTGCGATGCGGCAAGCCGCCTCCAGGAAGTTACGAAGTTTACAGAGTTGCGATCCCGGATCTCCGTTGGGAAGAAGGTCTCACTGGGTACGTAATTTACGTCGAATGCGATTGAATTCGCCGATGCTCCATGCCTGTGCAGCGGCGCCTTTTGCTGCGTGCGGAGCGTCACCGTCAAAGATCTCGGACAACGAACCGAGCATAGTGTCCTGGAGATGCTCTTCAAGGCCGCTCAGCATTTTTCGCGCGCTTTCGACAACGTCACCCTCATCGCCATAGACACGCAGATACGCGTCGATGAACGGGCCGATCAACCACGCCCAAACCGTGCCTTGATGATACGCTGAATCCCGTTCGACCGGGCCGCCTTCGTACTTGCCGATGTACTTTGCGTCGTATGGCGCGAGCGTTCGCAGGCCTTTCGGAGTGAGAAGGTCTTTTTCGACCTTATCAACGACAGAGCGCGCGCGTTCGCCTTTTAAGATCGGATAGAACAGGCTAACGGCAAAGATCTGGTTCGGGCGAACAGACGCATCTCTCGTGTCGCCATTGATGACATCGTAAAGACAGCCAAGGTCCGCGTTCCAGAATTTTTCCTCGAAGCTTTCCTTTGCCCGAGACGCGAGATCCGAAAATCTTGTTCTCGTTCTATCTTCGTCAAAGTGCTCCGCGAATGATTCCATCACGCGGAGTGCGTTGTACCAAAGTGCCTGGATCTCGACAGCTTTGCCCATTCGCGGCGTGATCACGCGGTCGCCGATCTTCGCGTCCATCCATGTGAGATTTTCGCCGGGAACTCCGGCGGAAAGAAGGCCGTCGTCATCGACGCGAATGCCGTATCGCGTGCCTTCAAGATGCCATCTGATGACGTTGACGAGCTTTAGAAAAAGATCGCCTTTTATGAGGTCGAGATCGCCCGTCGCCTCAACATAAGAGCGTATCGCTTCGAAGAACCACAGCGTGCCGTCAACCGTGTTGTAATCCGGCGTTTCGCTTCCGCTCGTAAAGCGATTGGGCAGCATCCCTTGCGAGATGTAGTTGAAATATTCGAGGATTATTTCCCGTGCGATCTCCGGCCGGCCATTCGCTACGGTGAGCCCGGGCAACGCGATCATCGTGTCACGGCCCCAGTCATCGAACCAATGATAGCCGGCGATCACGGTCTTTCCGGTGCCGCGGGCGACGATCACCTGATCTGCCGCTAGGGCGATGAGCTTGTCCGTTTCACCTTTTGGATCCGAGATGGCGACGACCTGCTCTCGACGTTTCACTTCGTTCTGTTCGAGTTCGGCAGCGTCTTCAAACTTGTGCTTCTCGGTCGAAGCAATGACGACGGCGGGCTTTGCAAGATCAAAACCGAACGTACAAGGAGCAAAAACATCCTCGGTAAAATCAAAGCCGCGTTCTTTCTCTATCGTATATGCAAAGTCGCGGTACCATACGCCGAGGTCGTCGATGCTGACGGCGTTGCACGCAAGATTCAACGCCGGAAAGCCGTCAAAGCCTGCAAATCTGACCGTGCCGATATCGACCTGATAGTCGTATGGAAAGTTTGCAGTTTCGTGCCGCAGATGATGATGATCGCGATAGGCGAGCATCGGAATGAGTTCGAGGCTCGCATCTGTATTCGCGTTCAGAACCGCCCAACTCATTACGGCAGTGTTCTCGCCGTGCGGCATAAAGATACGGCGTTCTATCTCGATGCCGTCGATGGAGAAGGTCCAGATCGGATACGGGTCGAGACGAAAATCTTTTAGCAGTTTATAACCTTCAGGCGAGACGGCGTTCTCATAGCGAGCGGTCGAAAGCGGAAAGCTTTTGCCCGCGATCGTGATCTTCTCATCAAAACCCGAGAGAAGCACGGCGCGTCCCAACGGCGGCCTTGTCGCCGCGACCAAGAGGCCGTGATAACGACGCGAGCGGATTCCCGAAACTGTTCCGGAGGCATAACCGCCGATCCCGTTCGTCTCGAGCCATTCGAGACGTTCGGACTCGGCAAGGTCGATGCACGTTGATCGAGGAACAGAGAGCATTTGTCTCTATTCTACAAGACCTCTTCCGAAGCGCGTAATTGCAGCCTGCGGGAGCGGACGGTACGGCTCGACGGAAGGCGAAGCCGCAAAGACTCGAGAGACGTTAAAGCCCCGTAAGTGTCTATTCTCCGACGGCCTTGCTGATCGCGAAGACAGCTATTCCAGCGGCTTCTCCGCGACGAAATCAACTTCGGTAAGGTCGTCATTCACCGCAATCACGCGCGTCGGGTTAGCAAAAACATATCGCTTCGAAGCGACTCTGACCACATAGTTTTCGCCAGCAGCGATATCGTCAAATCGATAATATCCAAACGAACTGGTGACCGCTAACTTTGTCACGCCGTCAGGACCTGTAAGGACGATTTTGGCGTTTCGAATGCCGTAGCCGCTGGCCGACGTCACGCGTCCTGCGACCGAGACATGCGCCGCGGTCGGGTTGAGGCTCGCAAGGGCAAATGGCGAGAGGGAATCAACCGTGCCGCACACACTGCGGTGACCCTGGCCATCATCGGTTCGGTTGGTAGTACGATCGACGAACACGCCGCCTTCGCCGTGCATCAACCGCAGCGATACAAAAAGCCAATTGGGAATTACCGGCGGCACATTGAGACACACGGTAACCGGCGGAGTGTAGACGGCTGTCGTCGTAATATCAAATGCTGCACATTGCTCGCAGAGCTGGAACCCCGCGGGCATGTCGCCCTCGCTGAGCGTGATATTCGTGAACGAGGTCGTGCCAGGCTGCGTTACGCCGGCGAACGTTACCGCTGATGTTAGAGGGCCTTGGACAGCGACATTGCTGCCGGTAGGTGTGGACCGATCGAACGAACTGTCGCAGCTGTCGCCGATACCGTCGCCGTCAGTGTCGGCCTGAGTAGCAAAGCTTGGATATGTATCCGTCGCCACGGTTCCGGGGATCTGAGCCAAGCCCGTTCCGTCAGTGTTCACTATCGACAGTTTTCCGCCCGTGATGTTCCAAAAAATGACTCGTGCTCCGTCGGGGCTGAAGCTGGGTGAGCTCTCCTGATCAGCTAAGGTTGTTAGGCGTGATTGATTCGACCCATTAGCATTCATCGTATAGACGTGAGGAATGCCGCCGTTCCGCGAGGAGGTGAAAGATATCTTTGACCCGTCACGACTATACGACGGTGCTATGTTCGAGCCGATGACTTCCTGCGTCAACTGTTCGACGTTATTACCGGTGGTATCCATTGTGAATATATCCCGGTAGGTGGTCCCCGAAACGGTGTATGACTTATCGAAGAGTATTCGCGTACCGGTCGGGTCAAAGCTTGGATTGAATGCCTGCCGTGGGAAGACACTAGTGAGCTGAACCTGATTCGAGCCGTCAGAGTTCATGATGAAAATGTTTTCACGGGCGCTTATTCGTTTCGAAACGAATGTGATCCTCGTCCCGTCCGCACTGTACGAGGGCTGCAGGTTGTCGCCGGCAATGTTTGTTATCCGTACGACGTTTGAGCCGTCGGCATCCATGACATAGATCTCGTAACGCGAGTTGTTTCGATTCGAGCTGAAAATTATCCGCCGTCCGTCCGGGGAGAATCTCGGGTGCTGGTCTGTGGCGGTATTGTTCGTTAGACGCACGACATCCGAGCCGTCTGCATTCATCGTATATATCTCCGGATTGCCGCCGGCCCGACTAGATGAAAACGCAACCCGATATTGGTTAACGGTCAGCGGACAGTTGTCCGGACCGTCGTTGATCCCGTCGTTATCGTCGTCCGCATCACACGCATTGCCACGACCATCGTTGTCGGTATCGAGCTGGTTTGGGTTTACATGGATCGGGCAGTTGTCCGCCGCATCCAAAAGCCCGTCGTTATCGTCATCCGGATCGCAGGCGTCGCCGAGTCCGTCGCTGTCGGTGTCAGTTTGATCCGTATTTGCATTTGATGGGCAGTTATCGCAGGGCTCGCTGACCGTATCCAGATCGAGGTCGATCTTGACCGGTCCATCGAGGAAAACCCCTCCGCCCTCAAACTGCTGGCTGATCTGCGTCTGCTGGGTGCCGTCCGGATTCATCTTGTAGATTCGGGTCGTTACAACATTGTCATCATCCTTTGTGGAGTAAAGGATCTGGGTCCGATCCAGGCTCTCGAACGCCCCAACCTCGCGGGTGTCCGGCGTATTCGTTAAGTTAACGAGGCCTGTTCCGTCCAGATTGATCCGGTAGATATCCTGCACTTCACCACTGCTGAAGAGTACGGCAAGGCCATCCCTGGTGAACTGGCCGAAACCTGTTGCCAGCCCATAACGGCCGGAGCCGTCTGAGTTCATGATGTCGATCGCATACTCGTCCTCTGAAATGGATGAGGAAAACATGATCTTCGAGCCATCCGGACTAAAGTCGGCGCTGAAATCACTCCGATCGAAGCTCCCGGTAAGCCGCTGGATGTTCGAGCCGTCGGAATTCATTGTGTAGATCTCCGAGCTGGTATTTCCGGGTGCGGAGTCATAATTGCGGTAAAAAACGATCTTCGAGCCATTTGGGCTGAATCGAGGATCGTTCTTGAAAACCTCATCGAACGTGAGTCTCGTGAGCCCGGTTCCGTCGATGTTGATCTTGAAGATATCCTTTCCGCGGTTAGTCCCGACTTCTTGAACGAAGAGTGCCTGTTGGCCATCCGGACTCAGCCGGGCATCGAAAAAGCCGATTCCTCCGCTTGTCAGCTGAAGCATTCTGCTGCCATCGATATTCATCGAGTAATAGTCGTAGTAATACTGGGCCGTGCGGTTCGAAAATACTACCTTGGTCCCTGCGGCATTTAGTTTTACGGACTCGGGGTGTAGGCCGTTCGGAGCGACACCGACCGATCCGGTGCCGTCATAGTTCATTAGGACATACTGAAAGCCTTGTTCTGCCGTAGAGGTCCCGAAGAGGATCTTTTCGCACGGTCCAATTTGCACCGCCGAGCCTTTCTCGGTCTCGGCAGCGATCCGCGTCGCACAGGTCGCGGAGGCCGGAGCCTGTAACGACGCTTCTTGAGACAGGAACTTGCGTTCTGCCCTAGTGAAGAATGGACCTAATGCTATAGCCGATACAACAAAAAGGAACGCCGCGGATGTCAAAAATATTGCTCGTTTCATTTCTTCACCTACTTATTGAATGACCGTACAATCTTTTCTATCGAATTGTGAGCGGCGATGATCGTCGGCTGAGGTCGCACCAAACCCAGGTCGGGACGTAGCCGCCGGCATCGTCGAAGGGTTTGCCTTTGTTGGTGCCGGTAATACGTCCGCCGCGGGAAGTGCGAACACATCAGTTTGCTCATTCTCGATTAGGGGCGACGAAGGACGATCGACGAATTCGATCTCTTTCTGACAAACGTCACAATAGATCTTTTGCGATTGGTTCCGGGTGCGTTCGACGGTGATCCGTGTGCCGTTTGGTTTGTTGTTTTGCATAGTGGCTCGTTGCGAATTTTGTTGTTCGTGAGCATTGCTCTCTGCTATTATTCCGATATCGTTTGAGAGGATATTTTTTACGTTGAACAGGTATCAGTTTGCGGCCGCTTGTTTGTAAAAGTCCTTAAAATACGGCTTAAATTTTCTGAAAAATTCCTAAAACGTGTATGGACGGCGTTAACGCAGGAGAATATCGGTTCGGTGAATTCACGCTTGACGAAGCGCGACGCCGCATTTCGCGAAACGGCGAAACCCTGAGCCTCAATCCCAAGGCGTTTGATCTGCTTGTCGAATTGATCCGCTCGTCCGGCAGCGTTATCACCAAAGACGACCTGCTGGCGCGTGTGTGGCCGGATCAGTTCGTCGAGGAAAACAATCTTTCTGTACAGGTCTCTGCGCTTAGAAAACTGCTGGGCAATGGGAACGGAGCACAGTACATCGCGACCGTTCCCGGAAAAGGGTATTCGTTCGTTGCTCCTGTCGAGAGCAATCACGACTTCATCATCGAACAACGAACGTATGAGCGGATAACGATCGAACAGGACGATGCCAACGCCGGTTTGCGACAGCTTTCGCCGCCCACGCCGCGCCGAAATTTCCTGCTAAAACTCTTATTCGTTTGCGTGTTGGTTGCTATCGCCTTTACGGCGGCGATGTTTTGGCGGCAATTCTCGAAGGCGAACGCCTTTGAGCCTTCATCATTTTCCGAACGAAAACTGACAACATCGGGCCGCGTGAATATCGCCGCGTTATCGCCCGACGGCAAGATGTTCGCCTATTCGGTCATCGACGTGCCGCGTGAGCATAGTTCGATCAGGGTCGGCCAGACGAACGGTTCGAGCGATGTTGAAGTCGTTCCTGCCGGTGCGGAGCAATTCGAACTCGTGTCTTTCTCAAGCGACGGTCAATTTGTGTACTACGTGGAACACGGGCTGCGTCAGTCTGAAAATGGAACTCTCATCAAGGTGCCGGCTCTTGGTGGTGTTTCGCAGAGAGTTTTGTCAGGCATAAATATCTACCCGGCAATTTCTCCGGATGAAAAGAAGCTGGCCGTAGTAAGGACCGACAGCAAAAACAAGACCTCGACACTCGCTCTGATAAACCTTGACGGATCGAACGAACAAGCTCTCGTAACACGTCCGCTGGAAACTCCGATCCGTGCTCTGAGTCTTGCTTGGTCAAAAGATGCGTCGCTGATCGCCTTTTGCTCTCGACGAGAAAATGAAGACACCTCAGAGGTCTTCGTTGCGGATACGGCGGCGGGTAATGTGCAGCAGTTGACCGACAGCAAGATCGGAAAGATCTTTCGGCTTGGCTGGCTGGCCGATCGAACAGGCCTTATCGCGATAACGAGTTCGGTCAACCGTGCTTGGGGAGCTCTCTGGCATATCAATTATCCCGACGGAACTTTGTCTGAGATCACGAGAGATCACCGGCAATATGCGAGCGCTCTGAGCCTGTCCCAAGATGCCCGGTCTGCGGTGGCAGTCGAGGTAAGTTCGGAGAGCAATATTTGGACATCGCTGTCGCCCTCGGCCGATCTGACACAGCTCACATTTGGCGGGCTCAGCAGACAGGACGGATGGTTCGGCCTCGATATTTCGAACGACGGTCGGTTCTTGTACACAGCAAAGACCGGCGCGAATGTTGCCATTTGGCTTATGGATGCCGACGGCCGCGATACGAGGCAACTAACGCCCGCCGACGCTCTCGATTTTAACCCGACATTTTCGGCGGATGGTGAATTCGTTGTTTTTGATTCTAATCGCTCAGGCAGTTCCGAGATCTGGCGTGTCCGTACCAACGGCAAAGATATCGAACAACTCACATTTGACGGCGAGAATACAAATCCGAGTTTCTTACCAAATGGAGAGACCATCGTTTACAAACATGGCGATGCAAATGGAACGAGTCTGCAGCGGTTGTCGCTGAATGAAAAGGTTGTTTCAATACTTGACCCGAAAGGCTGCACCAGTCCGCGCATCTCACCGAATGGCGAATTTGTCGCCTGCGGCCGTAGGATTGGCGGCCAACCTTCGGTAGTAGTCATTTCGGCCTCAACCGGCGAACAGCTAAAGCAGTTTCCGGTTCCGCAGACGTTCAATTTCGATCTTGGCGGCATTCGCTGGACGCCTGATGGACGCTTTATCTGTTATCGTGATTGGACTTACGGGCTTTGGCGACAGCCGGTCGATGGCGGCCAACCGCAACGGATCGAAAACCTGCCGGAAGAAAAGATCTACCAATACGTCTGGTCTCGCGACGGCAAACGCCTCGTTCTGACGCGTGGGCGCGAAATGCGCGATGTCGTGCTATTGAACCGCAGCTAACTCCTCACAGTCGTGCGTAATACATCCCGATATACGAGCCTGGCGGCGTTTTCGTGGTTGAGCCAACCAAACTTTTCACGGGCAGGTGGAACAATCTAACTCTCGCTGATCTTGCCTTCAAGTTCCTGTTCGGCGAGGTCGATGCACGATGAGCGAGAAACAGAGAGCATTTGTCTCTATTCTACAAAATGGAAGGCCATCAGCGTAATTCGTCCGATCAACGGGCTATTCTCCGACGGCTTTGCTGATCGCGATGACATTCGAGCCGGACGCAATGCGGATCGCTTCGCGAAGGTCCTCGATTACGTCTTCGACGCTTTCGATGCCGATCGAGAGACAGATGAGATCGCGAGGCGGAGCAAGTTCATCCCGAAGGCCGGCGGGAATGCTCGCGTGCGACATATAGCACGGCAGGCTGATCGTGCTGTTGACCGAGCCGAAACTGACGGCGATCGAGCAAAGCTTTGTCGATTCGACGATGCGGCGGGAAAATTCGGCGTCGCCGGTCGTGAATGCGATAACGGAGCCGCCGCCCGACGCCTGGCTCTCGTGTACGCGGCGAGCCTCGGCGGACGCGAACGCCGGATGATAAATCTCGGTAACCGCGGGATGAGTCGATAGAAATTCGGCAACCTTCAGAGCGTTCGAACACTGTTTCTCGACGCGCAGATCGAGCGTCTTGATGCCGCGAAGAAGCAGCCAGGAATCAAACGGCGCAAGTGCCGTCCCTTCAGCGTTCTGAACAAACGCGATCTCCTTTGCGACGCTCTCGTCTTTCACGACGACGACGCCAGCCGTCACATCGCTGTGTCCTGAAAGGAATTTCGTTCCCGAATGATAGACGATGTCCGCACCGTGTGTGATCGGATTTTGAAGGCACGGCGACAGCATCGTGTTATCGACGACGAGCAGCGCGTCGTTCGCTCGCGTCAACTCGGCAAGAGCAGCAATGTCGGAAACTCGCTGGAAAGGATTGGTCGGCGTTTCGATCAGCAGTATCTTCGTACGACTTGTGAGCGCATTGGAAACGTTCTGCGCGTCAGTGGTGTCAACGTATCGAACGTTTATTCCGAGACGCGGAAGGCGTTCGAGCAGACGAATGCTGCCGCCGTAAAGATTGCTGCCTGCAAGTACCTCGTCGCCGGTGGTCAGGAGTTTGATGATCGCTGAAAGAGCCGACATACCGCTCGAAAAAGCGAATGCATATTCAGCACGTTCGAGTTCAGCAAGCTTCTTTTCGAGTTCGCTGCGGGTCGGGTTCCCCGAACGCGAATAATCGTATTCGCCGAATTCAACTGCGGTCGGCTGGCGGAAGGTCGCGGTCTGGTAGATGGGCGTCGAGACGGCGCCGAATCTTTCTTCTTCTGCTAGGCTAACGCATCGCGTCGCGTTCTTCATATCGCTGCTCCTTGCACCCGATAGGTGTCGCTTGGCAGAGTCGCCAAAACGGGACGGTTCCTTTCAAGCGTCTCGTAATAGATGTCAAAGATGTCGCCGAGTACGGCCTCTGCGGTCGCATATCGGCCTGCACCGCGGCCGCGAACCACGTGGCGTGTTCCACCCTCGGTCTCGAACTCGAGCAGGTTTTCCGCACCGTGAATGTTTGCGAGCGGGTCCGACGTGTCAAGCGAGACAGTTGAAACGTTCGCTTTGACGCCACCACCGTCGGCGCGAAACTCCGCGACAACGCGGAACGAACGGCCTGCATTCCTCGCTGCCAACGCATCTTTTTCGCTCGCCGCTTCGAGGCCACGGCGAGTGATGTCATCAAAAGTAATGTCAGAACCGAAGGCCGTCCGTGCAAGAAGCACGAGCTTTTGGGCGGCATCCGAACCGTCGATATCGAGTGTCGGATCGGCTTCGGCAAAGCCGGCATCCTGTGCCGCTTTTATCGAATCAACGAAACCCTCGCCGTCTTCGAGTCGGCCGCAGATGAAGTTGGACGTACCGTTTATGATGCCGCGAATGGCGGTCGGGCGAGATGTTCTTGCCAGGCGGCGAGCGGTTTCGAGCGCCGGAACGACGCCGCCGACCGCGGCACTATAACGCAGCGACACATCCGCCGAATCGGCGAGCTTGTGCAGCGCAGCATCGTTCTCGGAGATGAGGGCCTTGTTTGCCGAAACAACCGCTTTCCCGCTTGCGAGCGAATGGCGGATGAATTTGTGCGCGGCGTCCTTGCCGCCGATGAGTTCGACGACGACGTCGCAATCGTCTTCTATCAATTCGATCGCATCGCTGCGGATCAAACCCGGCTCGATGCCGCGTTCTATCGCACGCTCCCGCCTCAAATTAACCACCCCGGTGATCTCGAACTTTTGCGGTATCGCACGCAGCCTTTCATACACGCCGAAACCGACAACTCCGCAGCCAAGCAGAGCAACCTTCAGCGGACGGCGAAGTTCTTCGGTAATATCGCTCGCGAACGCGTCTTCATAACCGCCGACGAAAGTCGCAACGCCCGAACCGAGTGATGCGATCTCGAAATCGAGCCCGGCTTTCGCGGCAAATTCGACGGCCTTCGGCTGGACGAGTTCGCCGCCGCGTTCGAGCGTCGTTTTGTAGCTAACGGTCGAGAATCTTCGCGGACGCGTCGTTGATTCCGCCGGGTTCGACTCAAAAAGCCCATCGACATCTTTTACTAGGACACATCGGGCGGAAAGCTCGTTCGCGAGGTAGAGCGCGGTGAGGTCGGTACCGCCGCGGCCAAGAAGCGTCGTATCGCCGTCGGCATTTACGCCGACAAAACCCGAAACGATAACGATCGAATCGTCTAGGGCTTGATCGACCGCCTGTATATTCGCACCCTTGATCTCGCCATCGAGAGGCTCACCTTCAGTGAGGATCCCGACCTGATGAGGAGCGAGTATCTTTGAGTGGATCCCAGAACGCTTCAAGGCCGAAGAAAGCAACGCGGCCGATACGGCCTCGCCGGTCGCGAGCAAGGTCGCGACGGCGTGGTCATTCCCGTCCGGGCCGTACTTTTCGGTGCGAGAGAGAAGCTCATCCGTCGTACCCTCAAATGCAGAAACGACTGCGAGCACGCGATAACCTTGCCGCCAATGCCGATAGATCTCATGCACGGCGAGCGGCAGGTCAGCCTCGCCGCGAAGGACGGAGCCTCCAAATTTCAATACGATCGTTCGTTTGTCGGACATTGTGGCTAGACTCCTTTAACAAATCTTTGTGATAGTGCCCGATCGAGATCGGCGATGATATCTTCCGGATTTTCAAGACCGACCGAGAGCCGGACAAGTCCGTCGGTGATGCCTGCTTTCTCGCGGGCCTCAGGTGCGACCGAACCATGGGTCATCGACGCCGGATGCGTTATCAGGGTTTCCGCTGAACCGAGATTTTCGGCGAGCGAGCAAAGCTTGACGTTGTTCATTAGAGCGATGCCGGAATCGATACCGCCGTGAAGTTCGAACGAAAGAAGCGCACCGCCGGCTGTCTGCTGCCTGCGTGCAAGTTCGTACTGCGGGAAGTCTGGAAGGCCCGGATAGTTCAGATTCTTTACACGCGGATGATCCTTTAGAAATGCCGCGACCGCGAGTGCGTTCTCCGATTGCTGCCAAACACGCAGCGGCAGCGTTTTTGAACCCTGCAGCGTCAGCCACGCATCGAACGGCGCCTGTATCGAACCGATCGTCTTTCGCGTGAACTTGAACGCTTCGTCCAGCTCCGCGTTCGATGTGGCAAGAGCACCGCCGATCGTTGCATTATGGCCGTCGAAAAATTTTGTGGTCGATTCGAGAACGATGTCCGCACCAAGCTCGATGGGCCGCTGAAGTGCCGGAGAAAGCAGCGTATTATCGACGGCAAGCAACGCACCTGCTTCGTGTGCAAGCCGTGCAGCGAGCGCGATGTCGGTGAGCTTCAGGGTCGGATTCGCCGGCGTTTCGATAAAGACCAATGCCGCGGGCTTCTGCAGGCTTTCGGTGAGTTTTGCCTCGTCCGCTGTATCTACGAAATCCGCCTCAACACCGAATTTCGTGAGAATCTGTTCGAGCAGCCGAACCGTTCCGCCGTAACACACATCCGAGACGACGACGCGGTCGCCTGCTTTTAGCAGCGTCAGGAAGAGCGCGTTAGTTGCGGCAAGCCCAGAAGAAAAACACGTCGCATACTCGGCCTTTTCGAGCGTTGCAATGCGGTCTTCAAGGGCCTTGACCGTCGGGTTGCCCGCACGGCTGTATGTGTAGCCTTTGTCGCTGCCGACGGCATTCTGGCGATAGGTCGTCGTTTGATATATCGGCGTCAGGATCGCGCCGGTCGTTGGATCGGGTTCAGTTCCCGAATGGAGCGCAGCGGTCTCGATCTGCGCGTCGTCTGGTACGTACGAATTCAATGGCATTTGCAAAACTCCTCTATTTCGGCCTCGCGTGGCGCCGTTTCTAGCAGAAGAATTGCTCAGACCTCAATGAAAATTGCGTATTTGTAAGGGCGGAAGGTCGAAACCCAAAATGAAAAAAAGGATCCGACACCCTCGAAGAGTGCCAGGATCCCTTTTTAAGATATCGCAGACAGCTCTTTAGCAGTTTTTATCGTGGAGCAAGTTGCCTTAAATCGCCACGCTTGATTTTTCAACAACACTCAGAAGCTCCGCTCCTAAGCGTTCATTCGACATTACAGGAAAATTCTCAACCTTGTCAAGGTCAATCTATGAACTATGTGCAGATTCCTCGACAACGATGCCTCGCCGCTGCAGCTCGGCGAGGAATTTCTTTGGATCGACGGCCTTTTCTTGAGGCGTTGCCCCACGGGCAAGGACCTCACCTTTAGCCATCATTTGAGCGATGATCGAAGCCGGAAAGGCAGTCGTGCGCATCATTGCCGAAACGCCGTTCACTTCGTCCTGACGATCGACGATGTCCATTCGAAAGCGTTTTCCGCCGTCGCCGACGACATCGACGCGAACGAGCACATAGTCCGGTCCATCGGCCGGAAGATTTAATTCGAGCAGTTTTCCGAAGGCTTTGCGCGGAACAAAACTCCCGTCCGACGTTGCAACCTCCTCGCTCGAACAGAGGCCGAGATCGATCATCGCTTTGAATTTCGCACAGTGCCCTGCATATCGGATCGTCTTGTAATCGAGTTCGCGAATCGTCCCTCGAAATGTCTCCGGCAGCGTCGATGTGCCGCCCGATGTTTGAAAAGCTTCGAGGGGCGGAAAGCCTTCGAATGCAATTTCCTCGATCTCTGTCATCGATTCGACCTCGACGATCTTGCCGTCACGGATGACTCGAGCGGGTTCGATGTATTCGTTGATCAGGCCCTCGACGCTAAAGACAAGCTGATAGTCGAGCGGCGGTTCGGGCTTCTGCGGAAGGCCGCCGACACGTATGTGTATCTCCTCGACCTCGTCGAACTGCGCAGCACCGTGCATAGCCAGGATCGATACCATCCCCGGAGCAAGGCCGCAGTCCGGGATGATGCTGATGCCCGCATCGCGAGCCTCGGCGTCGAGCCCAAGCTGTTGATCGACTATCGTATTGTTGCCGCCAAGGTCGCAGAAGTTTGAGCCGGCGGCGATCGCGGCCCGCGAAAGCGGAACGTTGTACCAATAGTTCACACACGAAATGACAGCGTCATGCCCCCGCATCAATTCCACCGCCGCGGTTTCGTTCTCTGCTTCAAACGCGACTGCGGCAACGGGTTTCTCCGTAAAGCTCTCGGAAATTGCCTTTGCCTTAGCAAGATCGGCATCGGCGACCGTTACGCCATCAACTCCGGGCGAATTCCGCACGAGATCAAAAACGGCACCATGCCCCATTCGGCCGGCACCGAGAACGAGTATCTTCATAATGATTTCAGGATATGAACTTTTGCGTGTCCTTTACCAATCGTCCGAATCTTCGGGCGTCTCGGCGGCGATAACCGCTCCGGCCGCTTCCCACACCTTTTTCTTCCAAAGACGGACTCCGGCCTCAAGCTGAAGGGCGGCCTGCGGGTGAGCAGCATTTCGCTCAAGCCGAATGACCGATGCCGTGACAGAGACCTCGTCTCCGGGATTTTCCGTAACGGTGAGCTGCACCTTGCTCCCGACGCTCGGCAGTGAACGCGGCAAATAAACAAGTGTACCCTCGGGCCCGACGTTCTCGGTCAGGCCGTCCTGGATGACTTCCTTGCCGCTCTCGTCGCGCCATTTTACGCGGATCGGGAAAGAGATAATGTATCGAGAACCGTGGCGTTTATCCTGCATGATCTGCTCTTGGCCGGCCGCAAACGTGGGCTGCGAGGGAGCCGGTTTCGATGCAAAATATACTCGAAAACACCCTCGATTGTCCAGAAATATGCATATTTTTCGCCCTGCTAAGTGCTTTTATTCGCAAGAATTGAACAAAATTTGCTGATTTTGGGGCTTTTCGAGCCTTGCCACCCCTATTTTGATGATGCTAGCCTTTTGAAATGTTCGCGCGCCGCGGTCGGTCGCGAAACAGGCGGAATTGGCCGCCGAAACCAACTTCGATACTGCTGTGCTTGTATCGCTTCGCGTTTTGAAGGGATGTATTGCCGAACTTGGCTGCTTATAGGTCTTGTTCAGGTTCGAAGTTTGATTTTGGAGTTTGAATAATGAGAAATCTCGTTCGAGGAGGCTTGCTTCTCTTGTTAACGAGTTTGTTCGTGGTCTTTATCTACGCGCAAACCCGGAAAGAGACGCCGTCATCCGCAGCGATAGATTCGCAGTCAGAAATACAAAATAATTTAACAGCAAGTAATACAAATAAAACTAAAGCAGTAAAGAAGGTTAGAACAAAAGATGCGGCCGGTAAGACAAAAGTCGCAGCAGACAATAACGAACAGGCTACTGAAACAAACGAAGAGGAAGTAGCAGCCAACTCGGGCGACCAGGGCAAGAAACTTGTTAAGAAGACCGCCTCGGTCAAGGCCGTGGCAACCAGCCGCGGATCGTTCTCAGCAACTGCCTATTGCCTTTCAGGTCGTACAGCAATGGGACACAGCGTTCGCCGTGGACTTATTGCGGCCGACCCGCGAGTCCTTCCGCTTGGATCGACCGTCGTTATCGAAGCCGGCCCTTGGAGCGGAACCTACCTGGTTTCCGACACAGGCGGCGGCATCAAGGGTAAGGAGATCGATATTTGGGTGGCGAGCTGCTCGGAAGCTCGAAGGTTCGGACGACGAAACGTCCAGATCTCGGTTCTCAAGTAGATCTTTTCCGATACACAGCAAAAGGCCGCACATGGGATCAGATCCTCTGTGCGGCCCTTTTCTTGCTCCCGTACCTAGTATCTGGGCAGGATCAGCTTGACCGCATCGAGCTGTGCGAGAGCCTCGATCTTATCAACGGCGATCCGCGCCTGAACCTTGTCACCAGATACGGATACGACCTCGAGTCCTGCAGCCTTTAGCCTCTCCAACGTGCTTGCATCGGCCGGATCGACGAGCACGGTAACGTCGGCACTCGATCCGTGGACATACAAGGCGTCGAGCTCGTTAGGCGTGTCGATGCCCTTTTTCCTCCGCTCGAGAAGATCTGCGAGCCAATTATGCAGCTTCATTGTAATGCTAAGAAGCCGCAGCTCTTCCGGCGTCGCGGGGATCATCTTGATGTCGCCGATCTTTGCGCTTACCGTGTTGTCCTTGTTGGCCGAATAGTAAAGCGTCGCGGTGATTCGAGACGGTTTATTCCTTGAGGCGACGGGAAGGAACTTTGTTGCAAGAGCCGCACGAACGGAGTTTTCGGAAAAGGCGGTGTCTCCGCCCGTACCGACGGCTGACGCACTCACGACACGTCCGTGAATATCGACCAAGATGGCCACCTTTGACTCCGCGACCCCGACAGTTCCGTTCGGAGCTTTCGGCCGATCCGGAAGGATAAGCTTAATAACGAGATCGGCGAGATCAACCTTCTTGTCCCTGTAAGTTGAAACCTCCTGCCCGTCAATGACCCATACGGTCTCGGATCCGCTTGCACCGTCGATCTGAAATCCGCCTGACAGACCTTCCGGTCTTACGCGCGGAGAGACCTTCAAGAGCGACGTAAATGACGTGCCCTTCGGAAGGCTATTTATGAGCTTAGACGTCAGATTCGTTTGGAGCTTGCTTTCCGTGGGGTCGATAGTGACACCGTCCCCGCCAGTCACATACACATCAGTGGCTCCGCCGCCTCCGCCACCTGCTGCCCCTGTCGTCCCTTCCGGAGCGGCAACGGGTACGGCCACGGAAGTTGACGTGCCGGAAGGATTCGCCAGCCGATCTTCGATCGCGACGAACGACGTGAAGCTGGTCACTAAGCCGAATTTGAGTCCGAGATCGCGGATCTCGCTGTTGATCTCGTCTGCTTTCGACCCTTCGGCCTTCAGGGCGGTGTTGCTGAGTTCGTCGATCCGCGTTCTTGCCCACATTGCGGCAAGCGAGTCGTTCGCAGCATCGTTTTCCGGCAAATTCACCTTTATTTCACGCTCGTAAGGCTGGCCTCCGATCTTGCCGCGGAGTTTAATGGTTCCTGTTGCAGCAGAAGCGTACCTTCCGAAGACGATGACCGGTCTTGCCGCAAAAAGGTCAGTAAGCCGCGTCGGATAAACATCTGAAACCGGAAGGCCGTTCCAATCTATCGACAGATCGGTCAGTATCGGCGTCCTTACGCGTTCGTAGAAACGTCGTGCGGCGGCCGAGCCATCATCTTCGAGCGAAACATATTCCGCCTCGCCTTTGCCTTCGCTGGCCATCCGATCAAGAAGAGAGCGGTTGACCGAACTTCCAATGCCGAACGTAAAGACGCGGGCCTTCGGATGGCGCTGGATCTCGGCGACGATCTCGTCGTCGTTGCCGATCTCACCATCGGTCATAAAGCACACGATACGCAAATGGTCCTGAGCGTCCGAAGGGTCCAGCGATGCCTTTACCGCTTTCATCATTTCTGTGCCGCCGGAACCTGACCGTCCCGCCAGGAACTTCTGAGCGGCGTCGAGATTTGCACGCGTTGCGGGAACCGGCTCCTTGAACAGGATCGCCGTGTCGCCGGCGAATGTGATGAGATTGAATGTGTCCTCCGGGTAAAGGCCTTCGAGCGAAAGTGCGATCGCTTCCTTGGCCTTTTCGATCGGAAACCCGTTCATCGACCCCGATGTATCGAGCACGAAAACGATCTCCTTCGGGGTGCGATCTTCTGCGCCGAGCTTATCCGGCGGTTGGAGTATCAGACTGAAAAAGCCTCCTTTCTCGGTTCGATTGGCAAGAACCGCGTCCTCGATGCGCTTTCCCGTCACATCGTAGCGCAAGACAAAGTCCTTGTTAGGTATCACAGCCTGATCGCGAAGGGAGACGCTTGCTTTCGTGGGAGAAAAGTTCGTTTGGGCTATATCGTGAGAGGTCGAACGGATCGTCTCGATCGGGACACCGGCATCTATATTCACGTTGATCGATATATCGTGTCCGGGACGCGACACGGTTGGGGGCGTGATCTTTGCGGCGTCCGCGACGCCCACAGGATTGTATCGGGGACCGATCGTCATCGGAAAAACGAACTGATATTCGCCGTCCTCGTAGGCAAGGGTCTCGACGTACGAGATCTCAACGACGACCGTCTCACCCGGCAGAATGTTCGCAACGGACTGCGTAAATATGTTCGCACGTTCCTGATCGAGCAACGCGGCGCGCTTGCCCTCATTGCGGGCGGCATCGTACGCGGCTCGTGCTTCTTCGCGTTTCATTATTTTCCCGCGGATCACTCGTTCGCCGACGGTCATCGTCATTCTATCTACCGCCCCTCGTGCGGCGAGCGGAAAGACATAGACCGCCTCTATCGGCTCCGAATACGTGTTCACAAATTCCTGCCGTACATTGACGCGGGCGATAAACCCGCTAATGTCGGCGGTAACGGACGTGCCTTTCAGCGGGCACGGACCGAGATCATCCCCGGTCGTGTTCGTGGCGTATAGACTTCCCTGAGTCGGGGTTTGAGCGGCTGCGGCGACGCTAAGGCACACTAAGAGCCCTAGCAGTAATACAAACTTCTGCATAATCTTCCTTCCTAAAACTGATCTTGCTCGTACGGGAGAGTCGAGGCTTTTACCTCTTAGAGTCGGCAGAAGGCAAAAAGGTTACCTCGGCCGAAAATTTTATTTTCGTTAGATGTACTGGCCTTTGGCTTGAAACTCAGGAGAATCGCGCAGCGTGGGCCGCTGCTAGATCTTATCCTCGAATGTTGCGGCGACGATGTTCGACATCTTCGGGCGGTGAAAAAAGATGGTCAATGCCCCAAGCACGACAAAAACAAGGAAGTATTGATAATCGAAAACGAAGGCTGCGACCAGGCCGAGCAAGGAGACGCCGTCTGCCATAGCCATCCCGGTTACGTAGGCCGATTGGAGTTTTTGAGGATCGCGCGCAGTGATCGCGGCAGAGATCATCGAGCTGCGAACGACAAAAGAAGTGACGATCACCGAGACCGCTATCACCGCCATTACGATTATCGCGGTCGGTTCGCTGCCGAGAACGGGCTTGGAGACATCGACATAGAGCAGGTCAGGTTTCGTCGTATACCCGATAACCAGAAAAAGAAACTGCGAAAGCAAAAGCCCGCCCCAAACAACGAACATCGTACGATACAGCTCATTGACCTTCTTTTCTTCTGCCATATTCTTCTCAGCTTGTTGCGTCCAGTTCCTCCTCGAGCCGCTGACGTTCGTAAAGATCGGCGTATTCGCCGTCGAGTGCGAGAAGTTCCTCGTGCGTGCCGCGTTCGATGATGCGTCCGTGGTCGAGTACGCATATCAGGTCTGCGTCCTTTATCGTCGAGATCCGATGCGACACGATCAGCGTCGTGCGGCCTTCGCGAACATTTCGCAAGTTGGTAAGTATCTTATCCTCGGTCTGTGTATCGACCGCAGAGAGTGAATCATCAAGGATCAAGATGCGCGGCTCGCGCATTACTGCACGTGCGATCGCGGTACGCTGTTTTTGGCCGCCGGAGAGCGTAATGCCGCGTTCGCCGACGAGTTGTTCAAAGCCGTTCGGAAACTCGGCAATATCTTCGGTCAATGCAGCGATATCCGCTGCGTGTTCGACGGTCATCGAACCGTTAAGGTTCGCATCGCCGCTGCGTTTTATCTCTTTGACCCCGAAGGCGATATTCTCTGCAAGCGTGTCCGAGAAAAGGAATGTTTCCTGCGGAACGAACCCGATCGCCTCTCGAAGCTGTTTGAGCGGGTAATCGCGAACTGAACGGCCGTCGATCAATACAGTACCTTCCGGAGCATCAAGCAGCCGCGGAACAAGACTTACGAGCGTGGATTTGCCGCTGCCGGTCTTCCCGACAAAAGCGTATGTCTCACCCTTCGGGATCGTAATATCGATATCCGCAAGGACAGGCTTGCCGTTATATGAGAACGTCAGGCCGCGAAACTCGATGCCGCCTTCGATCGCCGGCTGTTCCTTGGTTTTCGGAAGATCCTTGATCGCCGGTTCGGCTTCGAGCACTGTGTTGAAACGCTTCAGCGATGCCGTGCCCCGCTGCCACAGGTTCACGACATAGCCGAGCGCGATCAGATACCAGATCATCCGCTGCAGATAAAGGATGAACGCCGTAAAATCGCCCGCCGTGATCTCGCCTCGGGCGGCCATCGGAACGCCGACAGCAACGATTATCACAAATCCAAGCCCGATAAAGAACGAAAGCAGCGGACGCATTCCGGCAGCGAACTTCACGAGCCGCAGGTTCTGCTCGGCGTATTCGAAATTGAGCACCTGAAAGCGGTCGATCTCCGCCTTTTCCTGTGCGTATGCACGCACCACGCGAACACCGGTCAGATTCTCCTGCGCACGTGCGGTAATATCGGCGAAAAATTCTTGGATCTTCTCGAAACGCTTGTGTATCTGCCCGCCGAGATACTTGACCGTGATCGACACGAGCGGCAGCGGGATCAGCATTATCAGCGTGAGTTTGACCGAAATATGCAGCATTATCGGCAGCGATATGGCGAGGGCAAATATCGCCTGAAACGTGTAGAGGATCATCGGCCCGAGTATCTGCCGAATAGCCGCGAGGTCATTCGTCGCACGCGCCATCAGGTCGCCGACGCGATTCTCCTGAAAATATTCGAGCGGCTGATCGACCAACGCAGCATAAAAATCCTCCCGCATATCGAACTCGATGTGCCGCGATGTGTTGATAAGCAGTCTTCGCTGCAGGAAGAGGAAAATGCCGCTGGCTCCGTTTATGCCGAGTATGACAAGCGGATAGAAAAGCACCTTGTTCCACGTGATGCCGCCCGTAAGATCGTCGACTGCTTGGCCGACGAGATACGGGATCAAGAGCCCGAACGACATCGACACAAGAATACAGCCGATCCCGATGAGGATCGTGCCGCGATAAGGCCTTACGTAGCGCCAAAATTTCTTGAGCGGTGTCATTCGTAGATCAGATGATCGTATAGGTCGATAGTCCGGTCGCTATGAGTTTGCCATTCTCCTGCGAAAAGACATCTGCGGATACGCTGAATATTCGTCGGCCGGCACGCACGATCTTTGCCGTACACGTAAGCGGGCCTTCTATGTGCGGCCTTAGATAGTGAACCGTAAGATCGATGGTCGCAGTTGCCGCCTCAGGGGCGACCCGCGTCCGGACCGCGAACGCCATCGCCGTGTCGATCAAAGTCGCGGTCACGCCGCCGTGCAAGATGCCGCTCGGCTGCCGAAGGTCGTCCCGCATATCGAGCCCGAACGTTGCCTCGTCCAGCTTCATATCGATGAGCTTCATACCCATCAATTTTGCGAACGGCAGTTCTGAAAGGACCGTTCGTGCCCGTTCGAACAGCTCCTCGATCGGCATCAGTGCCTCATTGTCCATAAAAACGAAAAAATTATACCGCCGGAAAAAAGCGGCGGGTTTGACAAACAAACTCTAGTATTTGAAGTTTAACATATCACTCACGATGGAGAGCGACAGCCAAATTTTGCGACAACTTCAGCGGCGCTTTGTGTTGGGAGCGTGTGCTCTTCTGCCCATTTCGCCGTTCTTATACATCCAGGGACAGATCACTCGCTGGAAGATCGGCGTGCTCCCCGGTGCGGCCGGAGAGACCTCGGGTAGGACCGGCGGCCAGGATGAAAAGGCCGTCCGCCTGCTTGTGCTTGGCGAATCGACGGTTGCCGGCCTCGGTGCGCGCGACCACGAACACGCACTCGCCGGGCGATTTGCTCACTATCTCGGCCAAGCCATCGGACGGCCCGTCGAATGGCTGGTAATCGGAAAGAACGGTGTTACGGCACGACGAACGATCGAGGATCTGATGCCGCTACTGCCTGAACAAAAATTCGATTTCGTGCTCCTCGGTATCGGCGGTAACGACGTTCTTAAACTCTCGAGCCCGCGGAAATGGCGCCGCGATATGCTCGAGCTCCTTGCTCTCCTCCGCAACCGGAACGATGCATCCGATATATTTATCACGAACTGTCCGATGATCGTCGAATCTCCGGCATTGCCAGAGCCGATCAAGACGCTCCTTTGGCAGCTCTCGCAAATGCACGACCGAAACATTCGGGAATTCAGCCGCGGCCTTGAACGGATCACATACTATCCGCAGCCCAAAACAATAGATTCGGAGAATTTTTTCGCCGACGGAATTCACCCGTCCGAGGAAGGTTATGACCGTTGGGCACGGGCGATGATTGAATATTTTTCAGCCGACCATAAACTTTGGAAATAGACCGCCTCAAAACAAAACTCGCGATCTTTAGCGAATGGCTGCTCGTCAGTCGTCGCGGCAAGGGCTTTCCCATCGCGAGCGGCGAGATCGAGCTGGAGATTGACGAAAAGGCCACTTTTATCAGCTTTTTTGACGATACCGGAAAGCATCGCTGGCGACTGAATGGAGTTGAGTTTGATGGTGAAGAGATAGCCATCGACGTTGCCGGGCCGTTCGGACGAGAACAGCAGATCTTGCGTCTTGTGCCAAGAACGCCGGCGTCTCAGCTTGCCGCCGAGATCGAGGCCGCTCGGCTTGCCGCTGCCCAAGACGCAGCGGAATTGGCCGCTCGAAATTATCCAAATACAAAGATCTCGCGCGTCTCCCTTGGCGAGAAAGGCGGTCGGCTCGCTCATATTCTCCTTGCGACACCAACAAAAACTGAGATCGCGGCGATCGCAGACGTTACCAATACCGTTACGCACTCGGACCTTTTGGCGAGCTCGATCCTCTGGAGTGAAAAGCTCGGACGGCGCAAACGGCCCATCCACGACCTGCTTATAATGTGCGAGAAGCGCCGTCTGACGCCGCTCCGTCGTCTTCACGCGATGCTGAACGATCATTGGAGGTCGCGCCTTTCGATCGCGAGCATTGACCGCCGCGAAGAGATCCCGATCTTGAAGTTTCACGAAGGTTTTAGGATGAGCGAGCTTTGGCGCGAAAAGCCGAAGCTTTTTATGCTTCCGCAGACACAGATCCACTCACGGACTGCAAATGCGATCCGAGCTCTTGCTCCCGACAAGATCGATGCACTCCACGTTGCAAAAGGAGATACGCTGCGTTTCCTTGGGATGCCTTTCGCCCGCGTCCGAACGCTCCAAAGAACGGAGGCCGCATGGTTCGGCACCGGACGCTCGGAGAAACATCCGTTGACCGATGCGAGCTGGGACAAAATGGGGAAGCTTGTCCGCAGCCTCGACGCATTTCGCAGCCATGACACGGTAAATAAACGTCACGCATTTTACCGGAGCGACACCGAATCCTGGCTCGAATCGATCCTCCGCCGCGACATCACTAAGCTCGATGCGAACTTGCGGCTCTCGCCTCTTTATCACCAATTCCGCTCCGGCCGCAGCGAGAAGATCGATCTTCTTGCGATCCGCAACGACGGACGTCTCGTGGTCATCGAGCTAAAGGCGAAACCGGACCGCAACATGATCTTTCAGGCCTTAGAATACTGGCGGAACGTGGAGATCAGACGCCGGAGCGGTGCCCTTGCGGAAGCAAAATTGTTCGGCGAGCAGAAGATCGCTGACAGGCCTGCGATCATCTACCTTGCGGCTCCGGCGTGGAGTTTTCATCAGGAATTCGAGTTCTTCGCACGCACGATCTCGCCCGATATCGAGATATGGCGGTTCGAGCTGCACGAAGAATGGCGGCGTGAGATCAAGGTCGTCTCGCGGATCTGCTATTCGCCCTTAGGCGAAAATCTGTAGCCGACTCCGCGAACCGTCTGCAGAAGCTGTGGTTTGTCGCCCGTGTCGCCAATGATCCGCCGAAGCCGTACGACAAAATTATCGATGGCCCGCGTGTCCGTATCCTCGGCGAGATCCCAAACCTTTGTAAGTATCTCGGTACGCGACACCGCTCGTTCCGGGTGGTCGTTGAAATATCGCAGAAGCTTAGCCTCAAGTATCGTGATGGCCGTTGTTTCACCCTCGAACTCGACCTTCAGCTCGCCGAGATCGACCATTCGGCCATTGACCGAAATAACGCTGGAGCTTTCGGCCTTTTTCTCGACAAGCCAATCGCGCCGGCGGATCAAGCCGTTGACGCGCGCAAAAAAGATATTCAGGTCAAAGGGTTTTGGAAGGTAGTCATCCGCACCGGCCTCAAAACCTTTCAGGACGTCCTCAGCCTGGCCGAGCGCGGTCAGCATCAGGATCGGCGTGTAATCTTTCTTCTCGCGAAGGCGTTTTGCGACCTCGAAACCATCGATTCCCGGCAGCATCACATCAAGGACCGCAGCATCAAAATCACCGGCGGTAAATTCTGCGATCGCTTGCTCGCCATCGGCTGCGCAGACGACATCGTAGCCTTCTGCTTCGAGATTGAATCGCAGGCCGGTCGCAATATGCTCTTCGTCTTCGACGATCAGGATACGTGCTTTCATAATCTTGGCAGTCTCACACAGAATGTCGAACCGCGTCCCTCACCGCGACTCGATGCGGATACGCGGCCGCCATGTTTTTCGACGATCGCACGGACTATCGAAAGGCCAAGGCCCGTACCTTTCGCCGCCGGAGCTGATCGCGTATTCGATGACCGATAAAACCGCTTAAAGACACGCTTCAGGTCTCCGCGTGCGATACCGATGCCGCTATCTTTGATGAACACCTCGGCAGACTTCGCCGAATGCGAGGTCAGGCGAATGCTGATACGAACTTCCTCCGCAGAATATTTGACGGCATTATCAAGCAGATTTGAGAATACCGTCTGAAGCTCGCGAATATCGCCCATGATCATCACCCGCTCCGTCGGCATCGACAACCTGATCGTATTCTCGTCCAAGTGATGCCGCGACCGGAGAATGCTGGCCGCCTCGGTCAATAATTCACAAAGATCGAGTTCATCGAGATCAAGGCGGCGTCCTTTCTCCCGCGTCCGGCTTGCCTGCAGTACCTGCTGCACGGTCGTCAGAAGCCGTTCATTGTCGGCACTCATTATCTCGTAGAATTCCCGGCGTTTTGCCGGTTCAATATCCCGTGAGAGCAGCGTGTCGAGATAGAGCTTGATCGATGCGATCGGCGTTTTAAGCTCGTGCGTCACGGCGTTCAAGAAGGCGTCGTGCTGTTCGTTGCGTCGGATCTCGCGAAGCAGAAAGATCGTGTTCAGCGTCAAACCCGTGATGATCAGGGCAAAAAAGATGATGCCGAAGATCAGCAACGCGACCTCGCGTACGTTCAAAAGGATCCAGCCGACATTCAACGCGACGGTGATAACGAGCAAGCAGATGCCAAGGATCAAGAAGAATATGGTCGTCCGCCTTCGCCGCATTGCTAAATGTTAGTAGAAAATCACGCGGTTCCAAAGAGAAATGCCGCGGAGTCGGTGCTGCCGCGGCATTTTTGATGTTCGATCGCGGACCGCTCGTTATGCGGCCTTCTTCATCGCAACCTTCGCGGCCTCGGCCTTTATGTCATAACCATACAGCTCTTTCACAAGCCCAACCTTTTCAAGGGCCTTCAGCTGTATCCAATTCACATCAACTTCGGCAGCGGTCATACCGTGACGTGCTGAACGCGGGATCGCGTGGTGATTATTGTGCCAGCCTTCTCCGAATGTGATCGCCGCGATCAACGCATTGTTTCGCGAGGTGTCACGCGTATCGAAGCGTCGGCTGCCCCAAAGGTGTGTTGCGGAATTCACGAGCCAGGTCGAATGCCATCCGATGACCGTGCGTAAGAAAATGCCCGCCAAAACCATCGACCACCCGCCGATCGCAAAAAGAACGCCGCCAACAAGGATCGCTGTCACGTAATAGTACTTATCGATAAAGACGAGGAACGGATCGCGAAGCAGATCGGGCGAATATCGTTCGCGGACGCTCTGCGGCTGAACCTGTGCCGTACCGCGGAAGATCCACCCCATATGTGCCCAAAAGATGCCATTAAAAGGGCTGTGCGGATCGCGGTCGGTCTCGGTGAACGCGTGATGCAGACGGTGCGTCGTAACCCATGAGATCGGGCCGGACTGCAAGGCGAGCGTTCCGCAGACGGCCATAAAATGCTCAAGCCAACGCGGCGACTTGAATCCGCGGTGCGTATAAAGGCGATGGTAGCCAAGGCCAATGCCCCAACTGCCCGCGACCCACCAGGTAACGAGCAATGCGACAAGATTTGCCCACGAGAAGGTAAAGACCGCCCAGATCGCAAAGATATGAAACAAGGCGACAAAGAACATTGTGTTCCAATGCCATTTCTTGCGATCGACCGGTTCGAAATCAATAATATTTTCCACGTTTATCAGATTTAGTCCTTAAAGTATCTGTTCTTGGCCTATCAACGGCCGTCTTTCTCATTTGACCTTTCAAGCGTAACACCTTGAAAGCCAACGGTTTGTAACAGTTTTGTAAGGCTTGTGGAAAGAAATGCTCGATCGATCGGGATAAGTTAATTCTGGCATTTGTCTGCGACAAAATGTATCCTTTTTGTTCGACGCGACAAGGACGGCCATTAACGCCCGCACCTTGCGTGTTTTCTAAAACTAAACTCATTTTGAGAGGATCGATGCCGTGTCAGAAGGAACCGTTGCAGACCGTGTAATAAAAGTTTTTGCGGACTTTAAGAAAGTGCCTCGTGAAGAGATCACGATGGATACGACCTTCGAGGAGCTTGGGCTCGATTCGCTCGACGGATTGAACCTCATCTTTGAGCTTGAAGAGGAATTTGACCTTGTCGTCCCTGACAATAAGGTTCAGGAAATGAAGAGCGTTCGGCAGGCCGTCGAGGGCATCGAAACGCTGCTTGACATGAAGGCAAAGGGCATCGATCCCGTAGCCGCCGCCGCGGAAGAATTTGCCGCCCAGCAGGCAAAGCAGAAGGACGAAAAGGACGCGGCCTCCTAACCAAATGCGTAGAGTTGTAATTACCGGAATGGGCGTCATCTCGCCCATCGGAAACGATATAGAATCTTTTTGGAGTTCGCTTCAAGAAGGCCGTTCCGGCATCGGCCCGATCGAGAAGGTTGATGTATCGCACCTTCGCTTCAAGAACGCCGCCGAGGTCCGCAATTTCGACCCGACTGCCATTTTCGACGAAAAGCTGCTTTTCTGGCTCGACCCTTTCGCTCAGTACGGCGTGGCCGCAGCAAGGCAAGCCCATGCCGACAGCGGCCTCGAACTTACCGATGCGGTGAAAGACCGCACGGGCGTCATCACCGGCTCATGTCTAGGCGGGAAGATCACCGAAGACGAACTCTACAAGAAGCTCTATGCCGAAGGAATTCGGCGGCAGCCACCCGTTGCTATCCCGAAGGCGATGAGCAACGCGGTTGCGAGCCAGGTTTCGATGGAGTTCGGGCTGACGGGCGCGACCTTTACGACCTCGACAGCGTGTGCATCAGCAAACCACGCAATGGGACAGGCGTTCTGGCTCATTCGCCAGGGCACGCTCGACGCAGCATTCACGGGCGCAAGCGAAGCTCCGATCTGCACCGGCAGCCTGCACGCATGGGAGACGATGCGTGTCGTTTCCGCTGACACTTGTCGGCCGTTCTCAAAAGACCGCAGCGGAATGATACTCGGTGAAGGCGGTGCGATGTTCGTCTTTGAGGAATTGGAGGCGGCAAAGACACGCGGAGCGAAGATCTACGCAGAGATAGTTGGTTTCGGAATGTCTGCCGATGCTCACCATTTGACGATGCCCGCCTCTGCCGGAGCTTCAAAGGCGATGCGGCTCGCGCTCGAAGATGCGAACCTAGCACCGGAACAGATCGGCTATATCAACGCCCACGGCACGGCAACGCAGGCAAATGATTCGAATGAATGTCGTGCTATCCGCGATACGTTCGGCCCGCATGCAGACAAGCTTGCCATCAGCTCTACGAAGTCAATGACCGGCCATTCGCTCGGAGCAGCCGGTGCGATCGAAGCTGCGGCTACGATCCTAGCGATCAAGAACGAAGTTCTGCCGCCGACCGCAAATTACAATATTCCCGATCCCGAATGCGACCTCGATGTCATCCCGAACGAGTCGCGGCCGCGGGCTGTCGATGCAGCACTCTCGAACTCCTTTGCTTTCGGCGGCCTCAATGCCGTACTCGCTTTTCGCAGATTTGACGGCTAGGAGACTAAACTCTATTCGCAGATGGCGAAAAAGGCGACCTTTCAGATTTGGGCCGAATATGTGCCCGTGCGGGCGATCTTGGGGATCCTTTCGATCCTCCCGCGAAAGCTCGCTGTCAGAACGGGCATCGCTCTCGCAAAAGCGTTCTATTCGCTGACCGGCGGGCGCAAAGAGATCGCGCTGAAGAACCTCGCGATCGCCTTTCCGGAGAAGGACGAAGGCCAATGGCTCGCTCTTCTAAAAGCATCATTCGCAAACCTTGGCCGGGTTCTCGGCGACTTCAGCCAGTTCAATAAGATGACCAGCGAACAGCTCGAGGCTCTTGTAGAGTTCGAGTTTGAGCGGCCTGAATTCGTCAACTCACCCGAACGGGCGCATATAGACGAGCAGCGTTCTAAAGGCCGCGGAATGATCCTTGTCGGGCCGCATTTAGGGAATTGGGAGATCGGCGTCTTCGCCTATTCGGCCGCGCGCGAACCGCTCACTTATCTTGCGCGTCCGCTCGATAATCCAAAGATCGAGGAGTTTGTCGCCCGTCTGCGGTCGCGTTTTGGAAATCGGTCTATAAACAAAACGAATTCGGTCTCCGCTGCCTTCGAGATACTCCGCTCCGGCGGTATCCTCGGCGCATTGCCGGACGTAAATATGCATCCGAAGGACGGCATTTTTGTACCATTCTTCGGCGTAGAAGCATGTACGACGCGGGGTCTTGCGATGCTCGCGATGCGGACAAATGCGTTGATAATGCCGATGTGCTGCGTCTGGGATGATGCGAAAGGAAGGTACGTTGTGCGTTACGGTTCTCTGATCGAACCCGCGCCATCGCCGGTCACTGACCGTAACGCTGAGATCTACCGTCTTACCGCCGAAATGACCGCCGAAATGGAAGCGTTTATCAGATTCGCTCCCGACCAATGGATCTGGACGCACAAACGTTGGAAAACGCGTCCTCCCGGAGAATCACCGATCTATTGAGATTCGACCGCCGAAGCTCGCTTTGATGCCCCGCGAAGCCGAGTGTTAGACTATTAGGTTTGATCGAGGCAACGGAGATAAACCGTTGTGTTTGCTAATATGTCTGACGCTTTTGTAACTGAAAACGATCTTGAGCTTGGTATTGCCGGGTTCACTTTCGCCGACCTTTTTAACGCCTATAAGCTCAAGGAACTTGCCGACCTTTTCTACGCTGACGTGGTCGAAAAGGAACCTGTGATCGGCGAAGCCCTGCAGAAATACATCGCAGCACGCGGGCAAGGGTTCGAACGAAAGGTCGAGTCAAAGATCCTCACCGATGCGGCTCCGTTCCTCTCAGAATTCATAGCGCGCCTATTCAAGATCGGGCCTGACCGCGAAGACCTTTCGCACGATATCACGGTTCAAAATCCGGTTTGGCGATACAAGTTCTTTGTCCAGCGTCGCGCTGTAAAGAAATTCAAACCGGAGCAAGTTGCCGAACTCAACGAGGCCGAATTGTGGCGTGCGGTTACAGAATTGCGAAACACGGCGTTCGACGAAACGCTCGTCCATGACGAAGAGCTTTCAATTTCTGAGATAACGTGCCGTCTGCTTGACGCAGAAGAGTTTTTGAAAAAGGAGCACGAGGAGACGTCTTCGTCGGTCAGCGACACGATCGCACGCGTAAGCAAGGCATACGAGGCACACAAGGATTCGGCTTTCGGAAAGGCGTACGCAAGCTTCGTTATCGGAGAGGATGCGGCCGGCGACCTGCTTGCGGTAAAGGCCGCTCTTTCGCTTATTGAAGCGTGGACGGCAGCAGCATTCGCCGGCAAGAGCCGAAAATGGTACAGCTTCAAGGTCCCGCATGCCCTCAATTATCAAAACCTTGTGCATCTGATCCATCCGATGCCGAACTTCCAGAACGTGATCCAAGGCTCGGAGGATGAGCTGCGTCGTCGCGACGGATTTAAGCTGACCGACGATCGCGGCACGATGCGAGATGCATTGTTCGAGATCGATTATTGCCTTATCTGCCACGAACGGGGCAAAGACAGCTGCTCGACCGGACTTCACGAAGCAGATGGGTCGCTCAAACGCAATCCGCTCGGCATCTCGACCGAAGGATGTCCGCTCGATGAACGCATCTCCGAGATGCACCTGGTCAAGAAGCAGGGAGATTCGATCGGTGCCCTCGCTCTTGTAGCGATCGACAACCCGATGTGCGCAGGCACGGGCCATCGTATCTGCAATGATTGTATGAAGGGCTGCATTTTCCAGAAGCAGGATCCCGTGAACATTCCGCTTGCGGAGACATCGGTGCTGACGGACGTACTAAAACTTCCCTACGGATTCGAGATCTACAATCTTCTCACGCGTTGGAATCCGCTCAACGCACGCAGGCCGTACCAGCTTCCATACTCCGGCAAGAACGTACTCGTCGTCGGCCTCGGGCCCGCGGGCTATACGCTTGCGCATTATCTCTTGAACGAAGGCTTCGGCGTCGTCGGCATTGATGGACTGAAGATCGAGCCGCTCCCCGATGTTTGGACGGGCAAGCTCGGCCGCGAATGCCCAAAGCCGATCCAGGACATCGAAGAGATAACGCAGCCGCTCGACGAGCGGATCCTGTCGGGGTTCGGCGGAGTGTCGGAATACGGCATCACCGTCCGTTGGGACAAGAATTTCTTGACGATAGTTCAGCTGATGCTTTCGCGGCGAAAACGTTTTCGTGCCTACGGCGGCATTCGGTTTGGCGGAACCGTAACCATTGAAGACGCTTGGAATTACGGGTTCGACCACATAGCGATCGCGACCGGTGCCGGCCGCCCGACGATCGTCCCGATGAAGAACAATCTGATCCGCGGCATCCGCCAGGCCTCGGACTTCTTGATGGCATTGCAGCTAACAGGAGCCTTCAAGAAAGATACGCTCTCGAATCTGCAGGTAAGGATGCCTGCGGTCGTCATCGGCGGCGGTTTGACCGGGATCGATACCGCGACCGAGCTTTTCGCATACTATCCGATCCAGTGCGAGAAGATGCTCGACCGCTATGAAGAGGTCGCAGCAGAGTTCGGCGAAGAGGCGGCTCTCGCGATCTTCGACGGCGAGGAACGCGGCACACTTCAGGAATTTCTGGATCACGGACGTGAGATCCGCGCAGAACGCATGCGTGCAAAAGAGGCAGGTGAGGAGCCGAATTTTGTACCGCTAGTCAGATCTTGGGGCGGCGTCTCGCTTGTTTATCGCAAACGCCTTCAGGATTCGCCCGCTTATCGGCTCAATCATGAAGAGGTTCAAAAGGCGCTCGAAGAAGGCATCGAGTTCGTCGAATGCATGAATCCGACCGAGGCCGTTCCCGACGAATTCAATGCTGTGAAAGCGATCAAATTCGAGCGGCTCGAACACGACGAAGAGACCGGCAAATTCAAACCGACTGGTGATATTCACGAGTTTCCCGCTCGCACCGTTTGCGTCGCCGCCGGCACCTCGCCGAACGTGATCTACGAGAAGGAGAAGCCGGGAACTTTCCAGATGGACGAGTGGCGGCAGTTCTTTAAGCCGTTCAACGCGATCGAGAACGACAAAGGCAAGTTTGAACTTGTAGAGGCACCGAAAGGCAAGACGGGCTTTTTCACTTCCTACGATCACGACGGCAAGTTCATCAGCTACTACGGTGATAACCATCCGAAATATGCCGGGAACGTCGTCCGCGCAATGGCATCCGCAAAGCACGGGTACGAACACGTTGCGCGTCTTTTCCAGAATGAGATCGCGAGCCGCGGCGAGATGCCGCAAGCGGAACGCGATGCCATTTTCGACCGCCTGGAAGCAACGCTTGATGAACAGCTCCGAGCTTTTGTCGTGAAGGTAGAACGGCTCACGCCGACGATCGTCGAGATCATCGTTAAGGCTCCGGTGCAGGCGCGAAAATTCGAGCCGGGCCAGTTCTATCGGCTGCAGAATTTCGAGACGACGGCGCCGATCGTTGACGGCTCGAAATTCATGATGGAAGGCCTCGCGTTGACCGGTGCGTGGGTCGATGTCGGCAAAGGACTGCTCTCGATGATCGTACTCGAAATGGGCACCTCTTCGCGGCTTTGCTCGCTTCTTAAAGAGGGCGAGGAGGTCCTCGTAATGGGGCCGACCGGAACGCCGACCGAGATCCCGACCGGCGAGAATGTGCTTCTCGCAGGCGGCGGACTCGGCAACGCCGTGCTGTTCTCGATCGCGAAGGCAATCCGCGATAACGGCAACAAGGTGATCTACTTTGCCGGCTACAAGAACGGCAGCGACCTCTTCAAACGCGAAGAGATCGAGGCATCGACCGATCAGATCATCTGGGCGACAGATTTTGGCGATGCGATAGTTCCGGCTCGTCCCCAAGACGCTCATTTCCGCGGGAATATTGTGCAGGCGATGATCGCCTACGGCGAAGGCAAATTGGGCGGAAGATCCGTCGAACTAAGCGGCGTTGACCGCATCATCGCGATCGGTTCAGACCGCATGATGAACGGCGTACGCGAAGCTCGCCATACAACGCTCAAATCGTATCTGAAGGCTGACCACGTCGCGATCGGCTCGATCAACTCGCCGATGCAGTGCATGATGAAGGAGGTCTGTGCTCAATGTCTGCAGCGACACGTCAATCCGCACACGGGCGAAGAATTCTTTGTCTTCTCATGCTTTAACCAAGATCAGGCACTCGATTTTGTTGATTTCAAGAACTTGAATGAACGCCTAAAGGCCAACAGCATTCAGGAAAAACTGACAAACCTCTGGCTCGACAAAGCGTTCGGACGAGAAGAGTTTAAGGCTCTCTCACAACAGATCCGGTAAAGCCAGCATATGCGAATCAGACAAACCCAAGATGACGATGCTTCGGCCGACAATGAGAGCCGCACGAAAGTCGTTGAAGAGAAGCAGCCGCGGGATGGGCGGTTTGTGGTTGAGCCGTTCGATCTGAAACTAAAGGACGGCATCAGCTACGACAATATCAAAGACTTGCTTTACCCGTCCGACTTGGACACCCTCAAGTATAGAGGTTAGGCGTCTCAAAGATCGTCGTGTCGGAATCACCTCGAGTGACGAACCATTCGTTGGGATCAAGGACGATGTTCTCCGCGACACCGGATTTCACCATCAAGAGCAGCGGGCTCTTTGTCTTGAAAAATCCGTTAGGCAGCAAGACATCTTCTGCGGACTTGTTTAGAAGATCAGTGACGATGCGTCCGGCGCGTTTTTCGATCGCGAGTTCCACGGCCGCCTTGATAAGGGCGTCAGCTGCCGTTTCATCGGTAAAGAGAATGTCGCTGATCGCCGCTTTCTCGATCACACCTTGCTCGTCGGCGGCACGAAAATAGAGAACGACGTAGCCGCGAAACTGACCGTCCGAGAAGAGGCCGAGCACCTCGAATCTCTTATTCGGCTGTTCAAAATACTGCCAATTCAAAAACTCTGAAAGGCGAACAGCGATACAGCTTCGTGTGGCGGACGCATTCTCCCAAAGTCGATCGGCCGTATCATCGAAACGCTCAAGTCGCCGTATCTCACCTGCCGAAGACCTGGTCTTCGCGACATTCCGCCGCCGCAATGAATACAGCGCGTTCGCTGCGTTCCGCACGAACGCCTTTGGACCGGAGCCGGAAATGAACGCGTTGCCCGGAAACAACACGCGTGTATATCTCGGTACCGATGCGACGATCTTCCAGCCGCGAGCTTCGAGCAGTTCCGGCGACTTCTGTTCGTGAGTGTTTATGCCGAGCCGTATCGCGCGAAAGTCTTCGGCGAGGCCGACGAGCCGCTTTGCGATGCCGCGACGGCGGTAGTTCTCGTCAATAATCAGATCGAGTATCCAGATCGTCTTATGCGTCTCATCGCCGACTTTGATCTCGGTCTCGATCGCAGCCAAATGGCCAACGATCTTTTCACCGTCCAGGGCGATCCAGATCGGAAGGTTGTTCGTATCAGTGTAAGGATTTTTTAGGTAATGCCATTCCCAAAATTCACGATCGCTTCGACGCAGATCGTTGGCATACACTCGACGCAGGAAGGCAAGCAACGCATCTCGATCGTCGAGCGTAAATTGTCGTGCCTGTAAAGCCTCGTCCATTAAAGCTCGACCGCTTCGACCCGCCCGACAACGTCGCCGCGTCGATTCTTGATCGGCATCGGCGAAAGGTCCGGCATTGCGTCGCTCTCGAGGATGCCAAGTTTCTTGAGGATCGCAACCGCCACGACCGGCCGTGCACGCAGATCGTCTCCGTCCGCGATCTTCATTGCGATGCCGAGCCCGCTCGGATATCGTTCCGAAGGCAGGATGCCGCAAGACCAAACACCGTCGGCGCCGATCTTCGACACTAAGGAGGCGTTCCCCGCGCGCATCAACGTGGTATCAAGCCTCGTCGAACCGCCGACGAGTTCCGGGTACTCGGTCATTGCGGCAACGATGCGTCGGCAGGCGGCTTGCGTGATCTCAGGAAAGCGTGCCGGGTTAACGAGATTTGCATAACACTTTGCCATCGCAGTGACAGGAAGACAAAAGTTCGGAGCGGCGCATCCGTCCGTCCCGAGCGAGATCTCCTCAGTTTCTCCGAAATCCTTTACGCACCGAATTATGCGTCCTTGAATGCGGTTGTCGGGCGATTCGTAGTCCTCGGTTCCTGAACCAATATGCCTTGCGAAAGCGAGCATCGCGGAATGCTTCCCCGAACAATTGTTGTGCAGCTGCGTCGGCTCTTCGCCGGCCCTTTTCATACGCGAAGTAGTTGCAGAATCGAACGGAAAATGTGAGCCGCAGCGAAGATCGCTTTCTACGAATCCCGACTTCTTGAGCATCGATGCAGCGATCTCAACATGTCGGTCTTCGCCTGAATGCGAGGCAACGGCGAGGGCGACCTCCTGCTCGTCATAACCGAATGCGTCGGCTGCACCGCTCGTCAGATTCGGTATGAATTGGAAAGGCTTTGCTGCGGACCGAAAATACGTTGAAATCGAAGGATCGCCGATCGAGAGCACAAAACCGCCCGTTCCATCGATCACCGCCACGTGGCCGGTATGGACGGATTCAACATTTTCGCCGCGGTAAACATTTGCGAGAATTTTAGAGTTCATCTTCGTCTATTTTGCGGCGGCGAGCATTGCCTTTGCATTCTCGCGAGCAGCGTCTGTGATATCCCGTCCGGCGAGCATCCTGGCAACTTCGTCTATTCGCTCAGCATTGCTCAGTTCGCGGACAGCAAGCCTTGTTCTGTCGGACGTTGTCGTTTTCTCGACAACAAAATGGTGGTCGGCAAGCGATGCGATCTGAGGTTGGTGAGTTACGCAGAGTACCTGCTGCGTCGCCGCAAGCTTCTGCAGACGCCGTCCAACAGCCTCGGCCACACGGCCGCCGATCCCTATATCGATCTCGTCAAAGACGGCTGTTCGTTGAGTTTCTTTCCCTCCGCTAAGCGTTCTTAGCACGAGCATCAAACGTGAAACCTCGCCGCCCGACGCGACCTTTGCGAGCGGCCGCACAGCTTCGCCGGGATTTGCAGAAAAATAGAACTCAGCACGCTCATTTCCCTCTGCAGAAAATCCTTCGCTTTCGACAAAACGAACTTCGAACGCAGCTTTTTCAAGTGCAACAAAGGCAAGTTCCTTCACTACCGCCGACGTGAATTTTACGGCACCTGCGGCGCGTTTTTTTGAAAGTTTCTCCGCGTACTTTTTATATTCGATCTCGGCAGCGGCCAACCTCTCGGCCAACTCTTCTTCTCGTTGGCCGGCCATCTCGATCGAATCTACCTTTGATCGCGATGTCTTAAGGTGATCAAGAACTGCCTCGACGCTGTTGCCGTATTTGCGCTTTAGCCTCGAAAGTTCGGCGAGCCGCGTTTCGATCTCATCAAGGCGCCCGGGAGCGACCTCAAGCTTCGAACGAAAATGTCGTGCCGTTGCGGCAAGCTCTTCGATAACAGCTCTCGCCGTTGCCACTCCTTCTTCGAAGTCCTTGAATTCACTATCGAACTCGGCAAGCTCATGCAGGCGACGAGATGCTCGATCCAGCGTCGTGACCGTAGAAAGATCCGAGTCGTATATAACACTAGCGAGCTCATCGCTCGCTATGGCGAGCTTTTCCGAATTTACAACGCGAAGCTTCTCCGCTTCGAGTTCTTCTTCCTCGCCGATCTGAACGCCGGCTCGTTCGATCTCATCGATCTCAAAACGCAAAATATCGAGCGAACGAAGCTTTGCGGATTCGTCCTCGTTCAACTCGTCCAATTCACGACGAATGGACGCCCACTCGAAAAATGCGTCTGCGGTTGCGGCCAGCTCTTTGTCCACATCCACGACAGCATCAAGAATGGCAAGATGGTTGCGGGCGTCGTAGAGCATTGCTTGTTCGCCTTGGCCGCTGATGTCCGCAAAAAGGTGCCCGATGCGCTTTAAAAGACTTTGCGTAACAAGCCGATCGTTGATGAAGACGCGATTCTTACCCGATGCCGACAGTTCACGCCGCACGATGATCTCTTCATCTTCGATATCGACTCCGGCCTCGTCGAAGATCTCGGCCGTATCCGGTGAGGGCACAATAGAAAAGACGCCCTCAATGCGAGCGGTGGTTTCCCCTTGTTTTATAAGATCTGCGGATATGCGTTCGCCCGATAGGGCGCCAAGTCCGTCGATAATGATCGATTTTCCCGAACCTGTTTCGCCTGTCAATAGATTCAGCCCGTCGCCGAACTCGATCTCGAGGTCGTCGATCAAAGCGATATTATTGATCTTGAGCAAACGCAGCACAGCTAATACTTTATCTTTGGCAGCAAGCCGTCACCTTTGATCCAAATGCCTCCTGAGAAGATCGCGTCCGGTTCAAACTTATCCAAAAGATCGTCCGCCTTCCAATCGATCGACCGATCGGCTTTGTAAAATGCCAACTCAGCGAGTTTGCCGGGTGCCAAATTGCCAAATTTTTGAACTACGTAGAATCCGCTCGCGTCAAATTCCTCCAACCCGCGGATGCCATAGATCTTGCCGACACGCGAAATTCGGATCGAACTCGTAAAGCTCGCACGCCTTCGTGCCGCAACGGCGGCAACATCTACTGTCGCGGCCCGCGGTCTCCCTATCGGCGGCAACTGAGCATTCCTGAACATGTAGTTTACCAAGGTTCCCGATCCGTTATGCGGCAGATTTTCGTACGGAGCGGACGAGCCTGTTGCCTGTGAACCTGTAGCAAGCGATGAGAACGCTGTCATTATCGCGATAAAATTGATCTTCGCCAAATACAGTTCCTTTTGCCCGATGAGAGCACCTGTCTCGATCAGTATCACCGGCGAACCCCAAGCCGAGAAATTGTCGCCGAAAGCGGTCGGTGTCCACTCATCGCCGTAACGGGCGATGTGGCCTTGGATGAAGGGCTCGATCGCCTTTATCATCGCAGAAGCGACACGCTTATTCCGCCGCATTCCGTCCGTCTCGGTCTTTGCTTCATCGCCATAAACCACAAGGAATGAGATCGAAGCCTGCTTGCCCGTCAGACCGACCGCCGTCAATTCCTGCTGATTGTGAAGGTTGAACCCGATATTCGGCTGCCATTGGTTCTGGAGCTGTTTTAGAAGGCGGGCTTCAGGCGTTGCAAGATTTAGTGCGTCTCGATTGATGTCGATCCCTTGCAGGTTCCGGCGTGTGTAGAGTTCTGCGCCGTCGGGATTCAACATCGGGACGGCTCTGATCGTCAACTTCTCAGCAAATTCTTTGACCCAGGGCTTGTCGCCATGTGTCGCAAGATACGAAAAAATATCAACGAGTGCAGACGTTGCTGTCGGCTCGTCGCCGTGCATCTGCGACCATAGAAACACTTTTAACGGCCCGCTGCCGAACTCCATCTGGTAGATCTCGCGGCCTGCATTGCTTCGGCCAACCTCGGCCATCTTTACGCCCTGAGAGCGAAGCTTTTCAAGGTAAAGTTTCAGGTCAGAATGTCGAACGTCCGACGGTTCCTTGTCCGTAATATGCGTGGCGTCCCATGCATCGGCAAGTTCATGTGGTGTTTGGGCAGCAATGTTTATTGACACAAAAAGTGCGATCATGGATAAAAGAATCGCGTTCCTCATAGGGTTTTCAAGGTATGACCGAAAGGTCCAGTTTCAATCTCGCCCAACGCCCTCTGAGCGGGTATTGAGCAGTTCATCATAAAGCCTTTGATGCCCGTCAATGAACCTTTCGAGGGAAAATTCCCTCTCAGCACGGTGTCGCAACCTGATTCCGGCTTGCTCACGAGCTTCAGTGTTTGCAAGCATCTCCGAGATGGCTGTTGCCAAGGCGACCGGTTCGTTCACCGGAACAAGAAGCCTCGGATCATCGATCAGCGTCTTTGCACCTTCGGTTCGCGTCGCAATTACGGTCTTTTGCGAGGCCATCGCCTCCAGCATCGCAAGGCCAAAACTTTCGGAGTGTGAAGGCGAGACAAAAAGGTCGGCGGCCGCAAAGGCAGGACGAGTATCTTCGACCCAATCGAGCCAGGTGAAATGGCGTGCTATGCCGAGCGTCCGAGAAAGCCTTCGCAGTTCTCGGCGAAAACGGCTGCCGCTCGAATTATCCACACCCGTGATGCAAAAATGCGCGTTAGGGATCTTTTTGATAACCTCGCCGGCGGCCAACACGAGATCTATCTGGCCTTTGAGCGGCTTCAGCTCACCGACCGCAAGCACGAGCGGCGAATTGAGCGGGATCTTGTGAAACGTTCGGAACTCGCGGCCGATCTCGGTAAAATTCTCGGGCAAGGTAGCGTCCAGGCCGTTAGAGATCGTGTGGATCTTATTACGCGGAAAGATCCTTTCAAGCTCGGTCGCGACCGCCGGCGAAACGGCGATGGCCGCATCTACATTCTTTAATGCGATCTTGTGAAATGGCTTCAACGGGAAGAGAACGTGCCGTGTTATAACAAGCTTTGCTCTTTTTGCGACGCGGGCCGCAACAGATGCCGCAAGGTAATCACGTGCGACGTGGGCGTGCACGATGTCGATATCGTTCTTCTGAATGAAGCTCGCCATACGCTTTGCGCTGAACATACCGAACGAATTCCGTATCGAAACTAAGAGCGTATTCTCCTCTGCCACGAAATCCAGCCGATCACGCCACTGATTCGTTGGTCGGATCGCCACGAACACGTCGTGGCCCCGCTCCTTCAGGCCGAACGCGAGGTCGCGAAAATGCCGCTCGCCCCCGCCGAAATTCTTTGCAGATGTAATTTGCAGGATCCGCATATCGAGAGACAAAGAAGTATAGCAAGCCTGCAAGAACGGACAAAAAGACGCTGCCCGGAGCACTGATGATGCGATCCGAGCAGCGTGGATGAAGAATGGATCTGCAGGCAGTTCGCCCGCAAAGCCTTTGTCTAGAAGTAGAGCCGAGCTCCGAGCTGCATCTGGAAGACCTGGCTGCCGGGGTTGAGGCCCGAGAGGTTCAGTTTTCCGTAGTTCGATGACGAATTGCTCTGCTGCAGGATCTGCATGAAGTTAATATTCGTCGGGCCGCCGAAACCGCATGTCGAGGTCGACGATGAACAGAAGTTCGTCGTTGCCGACCCACCGAACTGAAGATTCGACAGATTAAGAATATTGAAGAACTCCGCTGAGAGGGCAAGTCGACGGGTTTCGCCGAACTTGAAGCTCTTCTGCACACGCATATCGACATCGTAGATCGGACGATTCGTGTAGTAGTTCCTCCTCATTTCTACGCCCTGAGCGACCATCGGACGTTCGGTCGAGTTGCCGTCTCCGTTCAGGTCCGAACCGACGCGGGCATCGATCGGCGTACCCGAACGCAGCCTGATAGCACTCGAAACCTCGAAGTCCCACGGCAGGAAGAAGATCGGATTCGCAACGAACTGATGCCGACGGTCAAGACGCGAATTAAAATATTCGCCCCTCAGGTCATAGGGATTCGAGTAGAGCACACCACCCGAATCACGTTCGTTATCGTCGTCAGAAAGCGAACGGGAGAAGGTGTAATAAAGATTGACCCTCATCCATTTCTGCTTGTAGTTGGCGCGGAACGTAAGAGCCCGATAGAGCGAACGCGCTGACGAATCACGCATCTGAAGCGTACCAATTCCTCTAAGCGGCCGATTGTTCCTGTTGACAAGGACACGTCCTGTTACGGGATCAACACCGGTCGGGGCCGGGAGGTTGATATCACGATTACGCTGCAGGTGGATCGTGTTCACCTGAGAGTNNCTGATGATCGGCATCGAGCTGAGCGAAGACGTATTCAGATCGATTCCCAAGATCGCGAACTGGCGATAAACCGTATTCGGTGTAAAACCCGTGCCGCCCATGATCGAAACGTACTGTGGGTTCGCGGCATCAAAGGCAGCCTGGTTAAAGCCGGTAGCACTAAATGCAGGCGATCCGAGGGTCACCGAAAGGTCACCCGCCGGGTCGCGGAAGTTATTGAACGGCGCCGCAAGAACGATAAGCGGCGTGCGGGCAAAATAACGGCCTGCGAAGCCGCGAATCACCGTTCTGCCGTTACCCCATGGGTCGTATGCAAAACCGACACGCGGACCCCATTCATTTTGACTGTCCGGAATATTCGCGGGATCGATACCCTTTCCGCCAAGCATCGGGAACGATGTATTGCGGATCAAGGTAAGGATCGGGTCGTTATTGGCTTCCGCCTCCGGATTGAACTGCTTCTCGAAACGCAGGCCGAGGTTGAGTGTGAGTTTGTTGTTCACACGCCATGAATCCTGCGCGAAAGCGGCAACTTCCGTGACGCCAAAACCGGCCGCGAGGTTGCCGACCTGTCGGTTGTAGCGTGCCGTCGTCGTATCGAATCTTCCGCGGAAGGTTGCGGTACGCGTGACTCCCAAAGCGTCCAGGATCGCGGTCGTCGAGCTAAGGCCCGAGAACGTATAGACGCCCGTTTGGTTGAATCCAAAGGTTTGCTCTGCTCTTATCCGGCTGAACTCACCGCCGAACTTGAACGTGTGAGATCCCTTAAGATAGGTAAGACTGTCGGCAAATTGAAGCCGCTTGTCGAACTGGGTCGTGGGAAGGAAGTTTCGTGTGCCGTAGGTACCGATCGAAGTATTGATATCGGCGACAAGTTCATTTGGGATTCGCGGTCTTTCTTCGTAGGCCCACTGTCCGCGAAACTCGTTAATCCAGTTCGAACTAAGGGTCGAAATAAGCTGCGCGACCACAATGTGGTTCCTATCGTTTTCAGTACCGTTGGTCGAGAGCGAATTCAGCGTCGTCGGGTCAAGGGCCGTCTCACCGGTCGAAACTGCGTTCAACGCTTTATTGGTCGCAAAGTTGTAGCGAATGTTGAAGCGATTCGCCTGATTGATGTTCCAGTCTATCTTGCCCAAAACCGCGTAAGCGTCGTTGGTCTGTTGGAACTGCACCTCGTTGCCGCGGTAAAAATCAAAAGCTTCCTGCTGCGAAGGCGTGACAGATGCAAGGCTGATCAAGTTCTGATACAAGACCTGACGCGGTGCGCGGAAACGCTGCTGTTCGTAGCTCGCAAAATAGAAGAGCTTGTCTTTGATGATCGGCCCGCCGACGGAGCCGCCAAACTGATGCTGGGTCGGTGCAAGCGTTGCCTCAAGACCGAGAGCATTCAGCCGCTGCTCAGCAAGAGCTTTTGCAAAATCATTCGCTCGGGCAAGCTGTTTTGGCCTGATCAAGTAGAACGCCGAACCGTGCAGTTGGTTCGTTCCCGACTTCGTTACCGCGTTGACGATGCCGCCGGAGCTGCGGCCGAACTCAGCGGAATATCCCGCTGCGACCACCTGAAACTCCTGGATCGCTTCCTGCGGCAGCGTGAACGCCGAATTCGAACGCTCGCCGCCGCGGATACCACCGAAGAACGGCTGGTTGTAGTCAACACCGTCAACGTTGATATTCGAGTTGATACCGCGTTGGCCGCTCAACGAGATCTGGCCGCGTGAAGGATCGACCTGAGCCGTCGGCGTCAAGGTTACGAAATCCTGAAAGCGTCGGCCGTTGATCGGCAGATTCTGTATTGCCTGCCCGCTTTGGACCGCGTCGAAATTACTCGTCGTAGTCTGCACAGCGTCATCGGAAACTGTGACGGTCGCAGAAACTTCGCCCGCGGCCATCTTGATATTCGCGTCAACCGTCCGGCCGACAACAGCCGTAACTTCGGTCCTCGTTTCACCGAATCCGGTTGCGGCCGTTTTTAATTCATAAACGCCGGGCTGCAAAAGGACGAATTTATAAACTCCGTCCGAACCCGTCGTTGCGGTCTGTGTTTGATTGGTGGCCTTGCTCGTCAAAGTAACGGTCGCGTTCGGAATAACCGCGCCATTCGGATCTGACACTGTGCCAGTGATCTGGCCGGTGCTAGCCTGCGATTGGGCAAATGCCATCCCCGCAAACGAAAGCACTGCGAGCACTGTCATAGCAAGCAGCTTGTTAAATAAAAGTTTGGACATTTTAATTTACCTCAGTGAAGGTATGATCTGATCTAGATAGCGCACTCGCCTTCCGCCGTCTAAAAACTCGGAGGACAAGGAACGAAATTATGGATACTTATTTTGATTTTTGGATATCAGCACGTTAGCTCAGCCTTGCCAAAGATCACGTATCCGCACACATGGAACTTACGTTTATCAGCTTTTAAGCCGCTTTTGTGAGCCGGCCCGGAAGCTGAAGGTTCTACATTACGTTCAGCGTTCGTTGCAGAACAAGGCGCAATGCCTGTTTTTGTAACACTTATGCAACCTGAATACCGACAAATGTAGAACCAAACGAGTTAATTTTCAAGCTGATTGCAGGATTTTTTTTCGTCCGCAAAATTATCTCAGAAAAACGGTAAAAATAGGCTATTGACTTCTGTAATCATCCGTGTTACAAACATACTCGTAATTGGGTAGGTTGCTTGACAATTTGATAAGAACAAGGTGCCAGTAAAGGATACTTGACTTTTTTGTAATAATGGATAAGATTGTTCGGCGCGGTTCGATCGATCTTTGACCACCAATTACTTACGAACTGTGTTTTTATAGGGGGAAATAATGGCAGACGTAGATTACGCTACTTCATCATACAGAACGCCATTGCACCATCGCATCACGGCAAGCATGCCTGTAAGGGCAACTTGGGTTGACGCGGAAAGTGGACGCACGATCAGGGTTGAAGGCTTGACGGAAAATGTCGGAGAGGCGAGTGCGCTCGTCAATCTCGAGGTTCTTCCGCCGGTTGGAAGCAAGGTTCGGTTGAAGATCCTCGGTGACGATAAACCGATCATCGATGTCAAGACCGAAGTGATTCGTGTCGAACGCGATCCCAGCAAACCAATGGCCGCTCTTTCGGTTCTTGAGAATTTGAAGAAATGGAAAGAAACGGCGCTGTCTGAGGCTCAGGCTTGGGTGACGCGGCATTGGCAACTTAATTACGAAGAGGAGTGGGTTAATTAGCTTTTCTTTTTCGTTATCATAAATAGGAGCGGAAAGGTCATTTTGATCTTTCCGCTTTTTCCCTTTCTGCCGCATACTTTTTGTGAAGCCAACTTTTGACCGTAGATTTGGCATCATTACTCAGAATGAGAGTTTTTATCGCCTTCGTCATCATGCTCTTTGCCGTTTCGGCCTCGTTCGCGCAAGAGGCGCCGCTTACTCAGTCCGAATATGTCAAGATGCTCTACACCTTGCAGAAGGATCCGGCCGAACGCGATCGGATAGTAGATGCATTGCGCAAACGCGGCATCGCGTTCGAGGTGACCGACGGCATCCGCAGCCTGACGAAAACAAAGGCCGGCACTGACGAGGAGTTGCGGCGGGCCCTTGACGAGGCCGGCCGCCGCCGTCTCGATCCCACGGGCTCGCAGTTGCCTTCAGCAAAAGAATCTGCCGAGCTCCTAGAAAAGACGCGACAAAACACCATGGCCGCGGTCGGTGATATGCCCGATTTCGTCGTAAAGCAGCTCATTCAGCGTGGAATGGCGTTCGCGGGAACGAATACTTACCGAACTCTTGACCGACTCGTCGTAGGCGTAAGCTACCGTTCCACCGGCGAGGAAGACTATCGTCTTCTCTCAATAAACGGCGTACGGCAGACCGACCCGAAGCCGCAAGGTTCATACTCTCAAGCTGGCGGCACGAGCTCGACGGGCGAATTCGTCACGGTCCTTTCGACGATCTTCAAGCCCGAGAATGAAGCGACGTTCCGCATGCTTGATACCGATCAGATCGATATGCGCAAAGCGGTCGTATATGAGTTTGCGGTCGCTCAGGACAAAGCTCGTCAACGCGTGAGTGCCGGCGAGCTTCCCACAGATCAGGTCATTACAGGGATGCACGGCAAGGTGTGGATCGACCGCGAGACGGCTCGCGTCCTGCGCATAGAGAGCGAAGCAACGGACATTCCGCCCGGCTTCATCGTCACTGCGGCACGACGAATAATAGACTACGGTTGGGTGACGATCGACAACGAGAAATATTTGCTGCCCGCGCGTTCCGATGTCCGGCTCACCTCACGAAGTAACGGAAAGCTTTTCGACACACGGAACATCATCCTGTTCAAGGAGTATCAGAAGTTCGGGACCGATGTCGTCATTCGTGATGATGACCTAAAGGATGAGGCAGTGCCTCAATAAGGCTACTTCGCGGCAAAATAGGCTCCCGCCGCAAGTACGCCGAGCCATATAAGGCCTTTGAATAAAAAGAAGAGGAAGCCGGCGATCCCAAGACGCTTTGTCCACTTTCGGGCCGGGCATGACATTTTGCCTTTATCTTTTTGCATCGCTTGGGTTTAAGATACCGATTCGATGATCGCTGCTCAATGTCATAAATTCAAAACGGGATTTACGGCGGCCCTTTTCTGCCTTATTCTATTTTGCGGCGTGCGTGCCCAAGACGGCCCGCCGCACGAAGAGAACAAGCGAGAGGCCGATCTGGTAGAACTCACAAAACTAAACAAGACCATCAAACTCGATATTCGCTACGCCAGGACCGATAATTTCACCGGTCAGGCCGTTTATCCGGAAGCTCGCGCGTTCCTCCAAAAGGACGCTGCCAAGGCCCTTATCCGCGTACACAAGAAACTCAAGAAGGACGGCCTCGGGCTGGTCATCTTTGACGGCTATCGCCCCTGGCGGATCACAAAGCTCTTCTGGGACGTCGTAAAGCTAGACGAGCGAAAATACGTCGCTGACCCTGAAAAGGGTTCAAAGCACAATCGCGGCTGCGCGGTCGATCTGTCCATCTACGAGCTGAAGACCGGCAGCCTGATCCCGATGCCTTCAGATTTTGACGAATTCACGGAACGTGCGTCGCCCGATTACACCGGCGGCACCGACGAAGAACGTGCGAATCGAGACAAACTTCGTAAACTGATGGAAGCCGAAGGCTTCACTGTCAATCCGAACGAATGGTGGCATTTCGACTATAAGGATTGGCAGGATTACGCGATCTACGACATACCTTTCGACAAGATCGGCCGCAGAAAAAAGCCCTAAACGCAGTAGCAATTCACCGCAACCGGCGAAAATCCCAGTCGCTATCGCTCCCGGTTCTGACAAATCGTGCAGATCGTGCTTCAAACGGGCGCGTCGGGTTTACGATCTTGTTTGGAAACGCAAAACTCGCAAAGGAAGACTTCTGACTTCTGACTTCCCACTTATCACCTATTTCGGAACTTTTGGAGGCCAGAGGACTGGGGCAATTCGAAGAGACTCTCAAAAAATAACGCTTGACACGTATGATACACTCGTAGAGAGGGTGCAAACATACGTTGTGCACCTTGATCTTTGACAATAGTGACAAAAATTGTAACCGCAGGTCGCCGGAACGCCGATTCTTGTCCCACTTTGTCCCGCTTGTCCATTCGCGGCGGGACGGGACAAACATCGAGGTTTTGTCGGCGGCAATGCTTTAGTCCCCGTAGGGGACGCGAGAATATAGCCCAGGGTAAGGCCGCCTCGGCCGCAACCCTGGGTTACCGCGACCAGATATTATCGGAGCGTGCGTAGCACGCGACAGAGACATGTCGGCGGCAAGCCGCCTCCAAAGAGAATTGAAACCGGAGAATTGAGAATGGAAAATATGGTCTGATATTTTTTTGCGAAATTCTGGGATAAATCTCGTAAGCTATTGATAACACGTCACTTATTTGTCCCAGAGGCTGTCCCAGAGGTGTCTTGGCCGGGACAAAAGACGGAAATTGTCGGCGGCAAGCCGCCTCCGGGAGTCTGAGTTGGCTAGGGACGGTCGGGCAAGCCCGACCGCACTGCCAGAGGGCATAGCCCAATGGCCGTTCGGTGTGCTACAAACATGCGGCTCCTCTGGAGCCAGAAGGTGTTCGGCGGAACGGACCACCCGCTGACGCAGGTGGTACTGACTGCCCACTGCTGACGGCTCACTGACCACTGCCCATTGGCTCTCACGCAGGCGGTTCTGATTTGGTGTGCTGTGAACGGCTTGGGCGAAGGCGCTTATTCAAGCTAATATGACGAAGATGGATCAGAAAGACGGCCCACTTTTTTCACGCAAAACTCTCGTCTGCGCGATCTTCATCGCCGTGCTTGCCGCGATCATTCTCGCAACTCAAGGACGGGTGCTTTGGTGCCAAGCGGGTGATTACGTTTCATGGTCGTTCGACATCTGGTCAACGCACAATTCGCAGCATTTGCTCGATCCGTACTCGTTCACGCACATGCTGCACGGCGTCGCGGAATTTTGGATCTTATTCGTCCTCTTTGGAAACGTGCCGGTCAGGTGGCGTCTGCTGATCGCGATCGGGATCGAAGCCTGTTGGGAGATCGCAGAGAACTCATCGTTCGTCATCGAGAGATACCGTGCGGCGACGATCTCGCTCGACTACTTCGGCGATTCGATACTGAACTCGATGTCGGACATCGTGTTCTGTGCGACCGGTTTCGTGATCGCGTCGAAGCTGCGTTTTTGGCGCTCGCTTGCTCTCTTCATTGCAACAGAGGCCGTCCTGATCCTTACGATCCACGACAGCCTCCTGATCAATATTCTAATGCTTCTCTACCCGATCGACGCCGTAAAACATTGGCAGATGGGGGGATGAAGTTGCAGAGTTGCAGAGTTGCAGAGTTACGAAGTTACAGAGTTACGAAGTTACAGAGTTACGGAGTTACCGAGTCTCCGAGCGTGCCCTTACTTCNNAACTCTGCAACTTCGTAACTTAACGTTCCCCGCGAGCGATCTCGACCTCTGTTTGAAGATCGACAGCGAGCTTTCTTGCGCCCGGCTGGTCGAAGGGCTCGATCCAACGAAGTGCCGCGTCGAGGATGCGGAGTTGGTATTCGCTATGGTCCGCGGTGCCTGCGACCGAACCAAGTTTGCCGTCATAATACGCGGTTCGCGGCGGACGCACCTTGTCGATTACCTCCATATCCACCGCGATCGTCATTGTCGGGATCCCGGCGTTCTCGATGCCTCTCGCGATCACGCCGGCCGTCTGATGGCAGAGCTTTGAGGCCGGGATGATGAGCGCGGCCTGCACGTCATATCGAGCCAGCCTTTCAGCGAGCTTAGGTGCGGTCTCATCGGCGATGCGGCCCGCGTTCGGGATGTGGCTTGAGAGCGACCACCAAACGCTGTTGAGAGAGCCGATAACGGTATTCTGTTGATATTCGAGAAGACGGTCGATCGGTATCTGGCAATTTCGGTCAGAAATGACGCTCGCAGGATCGTAGCCCTTTGCGGCATATTTCAGATCACCGGCTTCGACCTCGATCGGGATCTCGCGAAACTCCATATCGCCATCCTTAGATGAAATATCAAAGGGCTCCGTACCATCGATATAGGCTCCGGCCGTCGAGATGAGAGCCAAGTTCAGCATCGGGAGAGCTCTGCGGGCAGGCGTAAAAGGCGAGTGAACATTCACGACCCACGGATAACGCCCAAAACCGTCATCTTCTTTTACCCAAGCGCCAAAACGCTTGTCCCAATCCCATTTATCTTCAATGACGTCCATAACTTAGAATTTGAATTCCTTGTCGATATCGAAACTTGCGAGATCGTCCGTCTTTGCCGAGGAAAAGCGGCGATTCGCGATGATAAAAAATGCCAGCAGAGCGGCGATCATTGCCGCCATAAGCGTCCATTCGGACCAATGATGCAGTTTGTCGAACTGCATCCTCAAAGGGTTATCTGCGGCAAGCGCATCGATCGGCCCGCCTGCTTGGCTGCGTATCGTCGCCATCCAACTGCTGATCACGAATTGCCCGCCGAGGCTTGCCGCCGCGATCACAAGAAGCAAAAGCCGCTCGATCCAGAGCCAAAGTGCGTTAGCTCGCCGAACGATGAAAGACGTCGCTATCAGCAGAAGAGCAATGGCCGCTCCGGCGTAATTCAAGATAGCAAGCGAGCGTCCGACGACAGCACCGGCGAGTTCACGGTCGGGCACGACAGAGAATGCGGTCTGTGCAACGCCAATGAAAAATACGGCTCCGCCGAACCACACAGCAAGCAAAAGCAGCCTGATATCCGAGAAGAATTTCATCGTAAAACGATAATCCGCAGTCTAAACGAATAATTATGTAGCCTTTCGCCGCAAACGGCAATCGCACGGCCTACTTTCGCCCCGCGATGGCCTGTAATGCGGCCCGATATGCGAACCGTGGGTTGAGTATCAGATATCGTTTCCAAAGCCTTCTCGGCTCTTGTACGAGCCGGAAAAGCCATTCCAACCCAAGCCGCCCGATCCATGGCGGACACTCGGCGACATTCCCAGCAAAAAAATCGAAAGACGCACCGACGCCGAGCATTACCGTATTGAGTTTTGGGCGATGCTCGTTCATCCAACGTTCTTGTTTTGGGCNNGGCGATCTTAGCCGTAATTTCGGTGTCTTCTTCATTCGTCAGCGGCCTGAACGGCGGCGAATACGCATACGCGACCTTAAGGTCCGGAAAATCTCGTGCCGCACGTTCCTTGATGCCTTCGATCACCGCTTCCGAAGCCCCATAAAAGCCGACCGAAAGGCCTTTTTCTTCAGCAAACCGGCAAAGGCCGATCATCAGGTCGTTCGCGCGGACCCGTTTTGCATCGCGTCGCCCTTCGATCTTCTGCATCCAAACGAGCGGCATTCCGTCGGGCACTATGATATTTGCAGAATTCACCTTTTCGGCATATTCGGGGGCGTCGAACGATTCCATCACCATATGCACGGTCGAAAAGCAGACGTATCCGCCGCCATCGGTACGCAGTGCGTCAATTCGTTCGATAAGACGCCGGAATTCGACGACATCGACATCAAGGCTCACAACACGAACTTTATCCGCCATTTCGCTCATCCGTTCAGCGCCTTCCTATAGATCTCGTCGAGCCGTGCAAGATAATTCTCAAATGAATACCGCTCCGCGATAGTTTTGCGTGCCGCGTTCCGCATCGTAGAAAGGTCACGGCCTTTGTCGAGCAAATAGGCAAGCCGCTCGACGATCTCGTTCTTATCATTGATATCGACGACGAAGCCGGCGACGCCTTGCTCGACCGCGGCGGCTATCGCATCATTTCGCCTTACGACCGGCACGCAACCCGCAGCCATCGCTTCCAGAAGGGCTATCGGAAGGCCTTCGTGATCGGACGGAAGCAGAAAGATGTCGTTTTCGGCAAGTGCCTGCCATTTGCTTTGCCCGTCCGCCACGCCGCAGAATTCAAACCTTTCGCCGCAGACACCACGCATCTCGTTCAAGAAACTCTCAGCATCCGGCCCTGCACCGTATGCGTTGAATTTGAAAGGAATCTCGCGTTCGATCAAGCCGCGGCAAGCTTCGACAATGCGGTCAAGGCCTTTCTCTCGATTGAGCCTTCCAAAATATATGATCGAACGCGGACTTTTCTCCGCCGGCCGCTCGACCGATTCATTCATCGGCACCGCATTCGCGAGCACGTTCGCACCTTCTCGCTGATGACGTCTCGCAAGCACATCGCGCTCCTGCTCGCTCAAAACGATCATCTCGGCAGAATACCTGACCATCGCAGCTACACAACGCCTAAGCACCGGTCCGGGCTCGTCCTTCAAAAAGAACGGCCCGCCGTGAATATGGAGTACGATCGGCACGCCCTTTCCCGCTGCTGCGCGAACAAGCACCGCGTCGCGCAGCATCGCAAGACGGGAGAACGATGTATTCAGATGAATAATGTCGGGGCGTTCGCGATCGATCGTCTTTCGGAAGTCACGCACCATTCGCGGCTGCGACGCGATCCATTTCACTCCCTTTCCTGCGCCGTCACGGCGGCCCGCACGAAAGTGGACATACTCGTTGCTCGACAGCCTGATGATATTCGCAACGAGGGTAGAAATACCGCTCACGTTGTCTTTTTCCTTTAGGCTTGGTGCGGTAATAAGCACTTTCATCTTACAATCGAGTGGAATGTATCGTTGCCGCAAAGGCAAATGTAAAAAATGGGAATCGAGACCGCGACCGCTAAGCGAACATTGCCGCCGACAAACCTCGCAACTATGCCGCGTTGGGTAATGCCGCTCGTCCGCTTTTGCGTCATAAGCGCGGATGCGATCCTCGCTGGCGCCGGCTTTATTTTTGCCTTTTGGCTTCGTGAAGGCAAAGGCGCGTTCGCGGCCGGTCCGGCAATTTGGAGCGAGGGCTTTCTGCCATACGTCGGCATCCTGGCGTTCGCCGTTCCCTGTCGCGTCATAACGCTCGGCATTGCAAGAGTTTACAGGTTTGACGGAGCTTTTGAATACTCACGCGAACTCGCGCGTGTTTCCGGTGCGACCGTCATTTCCTCGCTATTGATCATTGCGTGGGCATTTATGTTCCGCGGCGGGTATTTGTATCGCGATTTTTCATATTCCCGCGGCGTGTTCGCGCTCGATCTTGTCTGCACGCTTGTGCTTCTCTGCACATTCCACCTCGCGGTCCGTGCAGTACAATCGGCGGCCCGCGGCCGAGGCATCAATCTTATACCGACGATCATCGTCGGGAGCAATTCGGAATCCGAACAGACGATCTCGGAACTCGGATCGCGGCGTCATCTCGGCTATCGCATTGTCGGTTATGTCGCTGATGTCGAGAACGAATCAGCAAATGCCGAAAGGCTCGGAGAGATCAGCGAACTTACCGATGTGATCCGCCGCTATGACATCAAGGAAGTGATCATCACGGACGATTCGCTTGCCGGTGAAAAGCTTTTCGAGGCGATGATGGCGTTAGGACGACAACGTCGTGTCGAGTTTCGATTTGCACCGACCTTGTTCGATCTTCTGCCGCAGAAGACCAGCGTTGACCGCATAGGCGTTCTCCCAATGGTCCGCCTTTTCCGCTCACCGCTCTCCGATGGACAGCGTTTCGTAAAGCGTGTTTCGGATCTTGTCATCGCGTTCGCTGCGACCGTCGCGACCGCACCGATCTGGATCGCTGCCGCCCTTGCGGTAAAGTTCGACACTCCCGGAACAATAATGTTTCGCCAGGAGCGCGTCGGAATGGATGGCCGCGTCTTTCTCTGCTACAAATTTCGCACGATGCGGTCAGATGCCGACGAGAGCGTGCATCGTGCCGCTTACGAGCAGAATATCGCGGGAGCGAACGCCGCAAATTCCGGGGACCAAGACAAGCCGGTCTTCGGCAAGGTAAAGGACGACCCGCGTATCACGCGCACAGGCCGTTTTCTACGCCGCACGAGCATCGACGAACTGCCTCAGCTCTTGAATGTTTTTCGAGGCGAAATGAGCATTGTCGGACCGCGTCCGCCTATTCCCTACGAGGTCGAGGCTTACGAAGTTTGGCAGCGAAAGCGGCTCGATATGAAGCCCGGAATGACCGGCCTTTGGCAGGTCTCGGGCCGCAGCCGTTTGACCTTCGAAGAAATGGTACGCGTCGATCTTTACTATATCGAGAATTGGTCGCTGCTGCTTGACGCAAAGATCCTCGCGCTTACGATCCCGGCGGTTCTGCGAGGCGACGGTGCCCGATGACCATCGCTGAGGTTTTAAAAGATGCTGCCCCACGGCTGGCCGCGGCTGGCCTCAAGGAAGCGCAAAAGGATGCGAGGCTGCTCTTATCGTTTGCCGTTGGACGGCCCAAAGAATTCCTCTTCGCTCACCCTGAATATGAGCTGTCGGAAGAAGAGCAAAGCTCGTTCGACGATGCCGTTCGTCGCCGCGAATCCCACGAACCCGTGCAGTACATCACCGGCCGGACGGAGTTCTACGGCCTGGAATTCACCGTCTCGCCCGCCGTTCTGATACCGCGGCCGGAAACCGAGATCCTGGTCGAAAACGCCGTTGATCAACTGCGTGGCAAGGCCGCACCTCGAATTTGCGAAGTCGGCGTCGGCTCCGGCTGCATAAGCATTGCGATGCTCAGCGAACTGCCGGCCGCGGCCGTGATCGCCGTCGATCTCTCGCCCGATGCATTGGATATCGCACGCCGAAATGCCGAACGGCACAACGTGCTCGATCGCCTAGACCTAAGGCTCTCGGATGTATTTGATTCGGTGGCAGAAGACTCTCTTGACGCCGTCGTTTCTAACCCGCCGTATATCTCGCTTGATGAGATCGCCGGCCTGGACAGCGAAGTACGCGATTTCGAGCCAAAAATAGCACTCACCGACGGCGCGGACGGCCTCGCCGTAATACGAAAGATCGTCGAAGATTCCTACCACAAACTCGCGGCCGGCGGTGTTCTATTTATGGAGATCGGTCATTGCCAATCGGAAAGTGTACGGACGCTTCTCTCCCCTGAAAAGTGGTTCGATGTGCGGCTTTTCACCGATCTTCAGTCCATACCGCGCGTTTTACGGGCTTTTCGGCTTTAAGATGCGTCAAAACCTTGCTTTCAGTATTCGTTGAGAGTAAGATGAGGGTGTTTTGAGACAGTTGCGTTGAAATCTCATTTAGCGCATCGTGCCATCTGGTTCGATGGTCACGCCGGAAGCGTCCGGTCTGTTCACCACTGACTAATAAATTTTTCGGAGGTGAGTTGTTAATGGGTTCTCTTAACGGCATTTTGGCAGTCCTTGCCGCGATAGTGGGTGCTTTCTCGATCTATAAATACATGGCCAGCGCCGATAACAAACTCTGGATCGTTATCGGAGTGATCGCTATCATCGCGTTTTTGGCTTTTGCAGCGATGTTTATGTCGGGCCGTATGAATAAGACCGATGATATCCACATCACGGAATAGGCTTGACGAGTTTTAGCTCTTTGCCTTGTTCTTTGTTCGGAAGTCTCTGATCCTTTAGGGCCCGGCGAAGCGGGATGTTCGTTGCCCCGTTCTCCGGGTCTTTATCATGCCTGGAATGTTGACAAAAATGTAATGTTTCAACATACTTGAAGTTGAGCTTTTGAAGACGAGAAGCCGTTTATTACAAGGAATGCCGAAGATCTCAGACATACAGGAAACCCCGAACCCGAACGCCGTAAAGTTCATCTTGCGCGAACCCATAAGCTATGGGACGTCGCATTCGTTCCCGAACGCTGAATCTGCGGTTGACGATGAATTTGCAAAGGCGATCTTCGACGTCGGCAACGTCGTGTCCGTTTTTTATATGGACAAGATGGTAACTGTCGAGAAGACCGACGATGCGGAATGGGATGAGGTGCTTCCGGAAATGGCGGTGCCGATCCGTGCGGCCGAGGCCGTCGCAGTAAGGCCGACGAACGGAAATGGAAACGGTCATGCGGCAGGAAAGGTCGGCGGAGCGATCGCCGCGGCGGGTTCGGACGACGATCCGAAACTGCGAGAGATACAAGCCCTTCTTGACGAAAAGATACTGCCTTACCTTGCCGGCGACGGAGGCTGGCTTGAGATCCTTGAACTCAATGGCAGCGAGCTAAAGATCCGATATCAAGGCTCGTGCGGCAGCTGTCCGAGTTCTATCAGCGGAACTCTCGCAGCCATCGAAAATATGCTCCGCGAAGACATCGACCCTGAGATCGAGGTCATTGCGGTCTAGCGACCGCTTTGCGATAGTGCTCCAAAATGCGGTATTATTTTTGTTTGACTTGAATTAGGAGACGAACGAGCCGTGATCGAAGAGTTGGATAAGTTAATAGAACTACAGGAGACGGACACAAACCTTCGTCGACTGAAGAAAACAATAGAGACCGCAGAAGCCAGGCGTGCAGAGATCGAACAAGAGTTTGAACAGCACGCCTTTTCTATACGCGAAATTCAGAACCGCCGAGATTCCATAACCGAAAAGCGCACTGGGCACGAGCGTGAGATCGCCGACAGCAAAACCTATCTCGAACGCGCGGAACGAAATCTAAAGCACGCGCAGAACCAAAAAGAATACGAGACGGCAATGCGTGAAATGGACGCGCTTCAAAAGGCGATCGGCCTGGCGGAGACTTCCATCGTAGAGCTTCTTGAGGAAAGCGAGACCGTCGAAAAAGAGCTTGCTGACCGCGCCGACGAGATCTCAAGCCTAGACGGCCGCCGTGACACCGCATTGAGCGAATTCGACACGGCGCTTGCAGCCGACAAGCAGGAATTTGCGACGCAAACGACGCATCGAGCTGCCGCTTTCGCTACGCTTCCGGAACGTCTCGCTGCGGTCTATGACAGGCTTGCGCAACGCAGCCGCGACGGCATTGCGGTCGCCGAGGTCATCAACGGCTCGTGCAACGCCTGCCATATTTCGCTGCGGCCGCAGGTCCAGGTCGAGGTAAGACGCGGGAACGAGATCATCACTTGTGAGAATTGCTCGCGCATTCTCTTTCTCCGCCCGGCAAGCAGCGAAGCAGCGGCATAAGGTTCATTTGCTCCATTCATCGGAGATGGAGAGATCGACCTTCACCGGCACATCTTTTAGGAATTCACGGCCCGCTTTGAGCATCGAATCTTCGAGCTTGCGGGCCGTTTCTTCTGCTTCCGAAGCATCGGTCTCGACAATGATCTCATCGTGAACTATATTCACGAGCATTGCAGAAGTGCCTTGAATGTCATCGTGGAGCAATCTTAACGCACGCTTCAAAATGTCCGCAGACGTGCCCTGGATCGGCATGTTCTTCGCGTAACGCTGTGCCGCTCCGACCTCCGCACGGTCGTTCTCGTCGAACCTCAAACGAGCGATGCGTCCCGTCAGCGTGCGTGCCGTACGCTCGGCCAATGCTGCCTTCGCTTGTGTCCGGAGCCAATCATCCATACGCGGATATGTCGCAAAATATCGTCGCAGGGTATCTTCGGCCTGCGATTCTGAAAGGCCCGTCATTTTTGCGAACCGCTGCACGCCGATCCCATACACGACTCCAAAATTCAACCGTTTTGCGAATGAGCGCTGATCCGCCGTAACGGCATCCGCATTGATACCAAAGATCTGCGCGGCGGTTGCCGCATGGAAATCAGCCCCTGATCTGAACGCGTTGATGAACGCCTTGTCCTTTGAAATGTCGGCCAGGATCCGCAGCTCGATCTGCGAGTAATCGGCAACGACGAGTTTCCTTCCCTTCGGGGCCACGAAACATCGCCGATATTCGGCTTCGTGCGGTATCTGCTGCAGATTCGGATTCGAACAGGAGAAACGCCCCGTCGGAGCACCGATCTGGCGAAAATCAGCATGAATGCGGCCCGTTGAAGGTTCGATGAATCCAAGGATATTCTCGCCAAAACTCTGTGTCGCCTTCGCCATCTGCCTATATTCGAGCAGTTTTGCGACAACCGGATAGTCATCCGCGAGCGGAAGGAGCGCACCGGCCCGCGTCGTGCCTTCGACCGGCACGCCAAGATTCTGTAAAGCGCTCGTCACCTGATCGATCGAATCGAGGTTGATCTCGGGCCGCCCGAAGAGCGATGCCTGTGCGACGCCGGCGGCAAGCATTCCCTGAAGTTCTTCCGCTGCCGCTGCCTGCTTCTTTGAGACGACGGCAAGCTGCTCTCGCCAACGCGTCTCATCGAGATAAAGGCCGTTCAGCTCCATCTGGGCGATCGGGAGCACACATTCATTTTCAAGTTTCAGTACGTGTTCAAGTCCATCGGTGACGATCCGCTCATGCAGCCGGTCGCGGACCTCTCGCATTATGACCGCATCTTTTGCCGCATATTCGATCTGTGATGCGGTCAGTTCTGCGGCGCCCCAATCGCTTACCTGTTCGGTCTTATCCAGCGTTCGTCCCAAGAAGAACTGTACGACGTCCGCAAGGCCATGCCGCCGCTCGCCGTCCGCAGAACCGACCAAAACGCTCGCTAAGTACGTGTCGTAGATATTCTCCGTATCGCAGCCGAGGTGATGGCGAACCCATTTCGTGTCGAACTTTGCATTGTGAGCAATCTTCGTCTGCTTCTTTGATGAAAGCAGGTCGCGAAGCGGCTTTAGTGCCTCCGAAGTTTTAAGTTCTTTGCCGCTGCCGAAGGCGCGCACATCGACGACCTTCGTCTCGCGGCCGTTCGAAAGCTGCACGAGCCGCAGTTCGCCCTTGTACGGATCGAGGTCGGTCGTCTCGACGTCGAATCCGATGAATTCCTCGCTGCCGAGTTCCGAACAGGCTTTTGCAAGCGATTCCGCATCGCTCACGAGTTGAAAATAGAGTTCCATAGATCGGCCGTTCTTCATTGTATCTGCTGCGCGGAAGCGGCTCAAAACCAGCAAAAAATATCAGCCTTTGTTCGATGAAAGGTTTACATTCTCGAAATCCTTCCGATATACTTATTTACAGGTTTGCCCCGTTAGGAAACGGGAGAGTAAGGCAAACGGTTGAAAAGGATCTTTAACGCTGAGTGACAGCGAAGAACGGATTTGCCGGGTTTCGAGCACGATCGATATATGAAGGTATGTGCTCCCTGGTTTGAGAAGCGGCTCGTAATGAATTTTGTCGGCCGCAAGATGAAGGAATTTCCCTCATAGAATAAATACGCTTGTATTTTGAATATTCGGAATCTGCCTCTACCTCTCTTTATCCTGTTAATTCTCGTCTGCTCATCGAAAAAAGCGATCATTTGATGTGATCTAAAAGAAGCGTGTGCCGACCGAAAGGTTTCGGCAGGCATTTCTGAATAAACCAACCGTCCTGCCGCATCTTCAATTCCAAAGCGAACCGGGATCAAGCCTCAATTTAGAATGTTTGCGGGTAATTTACCCGATCTCTATGTCAAAAGAAATGATCGTCAGCGTCAATGGACGCGAAAAGAAAATTGCAATTCTCGATAACGGCAAGGTCACGGAGTTCTACATCGAACGCGGCCAGGAAAACGAAGGCGTCGTCGGGAATGTTTACAAGGGCCGCGTTATGCGCGTCCTGCCGGGAATGCAGTCCGCATTCGTCGATATCGGCCTCGAACGCGATGCGTTCCTTTATGTCTCGGACTTCTTCGATGAAGAAGAAGAGATCGAGAAGGTCGTCCTCGAAAAGGGCAAAAAGGGTTCACACGAAGATGCAAAACGCGAAGCGAACGAGCGCATCGACCGCAGCCGCATCGAACGTGAGAAGCAGATGGAATCTGCTCAGGAGTTGAGCGAACCGCTTGCCGAAAGCATCGGAACCTCGGCCGATGAGCCCGCCGCCGAAAAGCCGTCAGGACGCTCCGACAGGTCGAAGCGTTCACGCGGGCGCAAGGAAAAGGAACGCAAAGAGGAAGTCAGTTCCGTCGCCGAACCGATCGAGATCGAGTTCGATTCGAACGGCTTCGAACGTATCGCGGATGACGAAGAGGGCGATACCGGCGATGCGTTCAAGGACGCATATCGCCAGCACGCGATCGTCGCACGCGTTCGTGCGGTCGAGTTCGACGAAGGCGATAGCGCAAGCGTTGCCGAGGTTGGGTCTCTGCTTGCCGATGTCTCGAACACCGGCGACTTCGAACGCATCGCCGACGAGGAAGAACCCGCCGCTGAAGCTCCAAAGAAAGGCCGCCGAACAAAGGCCGCTGCCGAGAAGAAGCCGGCCAAAGAAAAAGCTCCAAAGAAAGAAAAGGCGCCTAAGAAGGCCTCGACTCGCGGCAAGAAAAAAGCCGCCGCCGAATCGGAATCCGCTGAGGCTTCGGCCGAGGAACCGCTTGCCGATGCAGAGGCATTCGAACGAGTTTCGGATGATACGGCTCAGATGGCCGTCCGCCGTGGCGGACGCGGGCGTCGTCGAGGAGGCAACAGAAAAAAGAACTCTGGTGAAGATTCGCACGATAGCGAGAACGGGGCGGAGAACTCGGAGGATGGTGAAATTCACGAGTCCGATGCGGCCGAGTTCGTCGCCGACGCGGAAGTTTCGGTCGAGCCCGCTGAAGAGACACATTCTGAAGCCGCCGCCGAGGACGACAGTGAAAAGCCGGCCGAGANNGGCCGTCGCGGACGCGGCGGGCGAAACCGCGACGAAAAGGAAGAAGCGGAAGAGACCGAAAAGGCAGAGCGACCCGAAAAACCTGAGAAGAAAGATCGGGGCGACCGTAAAGATCGCAATGACCGCGGCGGCCGCAGCGGGCGTGATCGCGGTCCGCAGCCGACGATCAGCGACCTTCTGCGCGAAGGACAGGAGATCTTAGTCCAGATCGCAAAAGAACCGATCGCAAAGAAGGGCGCGCGTATCACATCGCACATCGCCCTTCCCGGCCGTTACCTCGTTTATATGCCGACGATCGAGCATCTCGGAGTCTCGCGAAAGATCGAATCTTCGAGCGAACGCGGCCGCCTGCGAACGCTGATCCAAAAGATCCGACAGGACGATGCGATCCGCCAGGGCGGCTTTATCGTACGCACTGCCGGCATAGGAATCTCTGAGGAAGACCTCCGCAACGATGCGATCTACCTCGCTCGCACATGGCAGGATGCAAAGAAGGCTTCCGAGAAGAAGAAATCACCGGCGCTCATCCACCAGGATCTCGATCTCGTGCAGCGTCTGCTCAGAGATCAGCTCTCGGATGATTTCACGGCGATTCGTGTCGACAGCGAAGAAGAATACTTACGCACGGTCGAGTTTATGAACCGAATGGCGCCGCGTATGGTCAATCGCGTAAAGCTCTACACACGCGATGAACCCATCCTCGATGCATACGGCGTTCAGGAAGAGATCGAGAAGGCACTTAAGCCCCGCGTTTGGCTCAAATCCGGCGGATATCTCGTCATCAACCAGACCGAAGCTCTCGTCGCCATCGACGTGAACACCGGCAAGTTCGTCGGCAAGGGCAACGCCCGCCTCGAAGATACGATCACGAAGACGAACCTCGAGGCCGTCGATGAGATCGCACGCCAGATACGCCTTCGCGACCTCGGCGGCATCATCGTTCTCGATCTGATCGATATGGAAGACCGACGCAACCGGCACAAGGTCTCGCAGGCCCTGCAGGAAGCTCTTTCGCACGATAAATCGCCGACGAAGGTACTCTCATTCAACGATTTCGGGCTCATCATTATGACCCGCAAACGAGTGAAGCAGTCGCTTGAACGCACGATGTGCGCTCCTTGCGAATATTGCGAAGGCGCCGGTTGGGTGAAATCCCCGCAGACCGTCTGTTACGAGATACTCGGCGAGGCGCGCCGGCTCGCACGTCAGGTAGATGATATTCGACACACGACCCTTCGCGTACATCCCGACGTCGCGACGGCACTTCGCAATTCCGAACGTCAAGTGATGGAGGAGATCGAAGCACACCTCGGCAACGTCGATCTCTCGTCGGACAAGACCGTCCACCAAGCGCAATTCGACTTTGCGTTCGTTTAGCGTCAGACGGCGTAAACCTGCATGAACCAAAGCCCTCGCAGCACGAGCTGTGAGGGCTTTCATCGTTAGTGCCGAGTGTTACGATCAGAGCTTCAGCTCCTTCTTCAGTTCTTTTGGGTTGGAGGGTTTTGCGAAGATCGAGTCGGGGAACTTCTTGTTGAATTCGATGGATTCGTAGTTGATGCGTGAGGCGTGGTCGCCATTCTCGAAGCGGTCGATCACGAGCGGCACCTTTATTCCGCTGAACTCGACGAATTGAGCGTAATGGTCTTCTTCCTTCATCTCGTCGCCTGAGACCGCTTTGCGCGTATAGATAGCTTTTTGCGGCAGGTGATCGTCGGCCGAGAATTCGAACTCGACGCTGAAGCCGTCTTTGTAAGTGAGCTTTACGACGTCGTTCCTTCGGCCAAGCGTTGACGGACGTTTGCCTACGTACGACAGCTCGGCCTCGCCTTTCCAATATCCGCGAAGCAAATTATCGAGGCTCACTCGGATCCCTTGCCTGAACGCAGCCACCTGTTCTTCGGACTGATCCTGCAATATCTCCTGGTCGCCGTCATAGACCCAGCCCGTGCTGCCGGAATTTGCTTGAACGGTCCGCATTCCGTTCTGCTTGAACTCCGTCCGCTCCATATCCGGGAATCGGATCACGTCAAGAAATGATTGGAACGCAGCGAGCTGGTTCTCCCGCATCACGCTGAATTTTCCACGCCCGATCTGCGTCTTTACAGCGAGATAGCGATCGCCGCCGAGAGTCTCAACGGCCTTCGAGATGATCGAGCTTGCTTTTTCCGCGTCGGGATTCGAAGAGGTCTTTGGTTCGACTGCATTGTTGAGATCGCCATCGCCTGCGATCCAACCGTTGTGAAAATAGTAGAAGATGGTCTTTGTCGTTGACACCGAGCGTCCCGCCCTCTTCTCCGGCGTGAACTCGATGTTCTGGGCTGCAGCAACTGCCAATTTCCCTAGCTCACGAGTCGGAGTTGACAGCACAGTCACATCGCCGATCCTTCCCGTATCGAGAAACTCAACGCGCAGCACCACCTGGACGCTGCTGTCGCTAACGCCCGTTTTGGGAGTCTCAGGCATCGGCCTCTTCGTTATCTCAAGCGCAGAGTCCTGTGCCTGCGCAAACGCGCCAAAAAGCACCAACATCGAGAAAATAAGTAGGCAGGTTCTTTTCATCCGAATAAGAAAGGCTTCGCGTGAAATATATCACCGAAGCCTTTGATGCACGAAAGTTGAATTTCGTTCCGGCTAGTTCAGGCTGAAAGTTTCGGCGGTTTTCACAACGACCGAACCGTTCTCGACATCGACCACGAAGTTCATCGCCGTCTTCCATTGATTCGTGATCGGAAGTTTGACGGTCTGGTCGATATGCCGCTTTAAGAAACGGGCCCCGTAAGCCGGGCTAAAGCCTTTTTCGGTCAGCGCGTCAAGAGCCGCTTCGGTGATCTCGACGATCTTTCCCTTACGCTCCATGCTCGCCTTTAGCTTAGCGAGGTAAAGGCGTGCTATCTCGCGCACCTCGTCCATCGTCAGCGGCGAGAACACGATGATCTCGTCAATGCGATTGCGAAATTCAGGCGTGAAACGGGTTTCGGCGGCCTTCATCACATCGCCCTTGATCGCGTTCACATCGCCGAGCGATTTCGTGCCGAAGCCGAGCGGTTTCTCGTACTTCTTGAAGTTCTCCGAACCGAGATTCGAGGTCATAATGACGATCGCATCCGAGAGATAGACCTTCTTGCCGCGGCCGTCCGTCAGCCATCCTTCATCAAATCCCTGAAGGAAGATGTTCATCAAGTACGGCGAGGCCTTCTCGACCTCATCGAGCAGCAGTACGGTATAAGGATTGTCGCGAAGCTGTTCCGTTAGGATGCCGCCGCGTTCGCTGCCGACGATGCCTCGCGGCATACCGATCAGCTTTTCGATGCCGACGGTGCCGTCGCCGTATTCGCTCATGTCGATACGGATCATCTTCGACTCATCGCCGAACATAAATTCGGCAACGGCCTTAGCAAGCTCCGTCTTTCCGACGCCTGTCGGCCCAAGGAAAAGCAGTACGCCGTCCGGCGCGTAATGATTCTCTTTGAGCGGGCCCTTATTAAGCCGCAGACGTTCTGCAACAGCCCTAACGGCGTCCTTTTGCCCGATGACACGCTCGCCGAGGTCGATCTCCATCTGCGAAAAGCGGTCGGCCGTATCACGGTAGATCATATCCTTCGGAATACGCGATTCCTGCGAAATGACGTCGATAATGTGCTCCGGGCGAACGATGAGCGACGAAGGCTCATTGATCTCGACCTTCACGGAAGCCGTATCGAGCCAGCCGATCGCCTTGTCCGGCAAATGGAGATTGCGAATGTATTTCGGCGACATCTCAAGGGCGGTGTTTATTGCCTCGTCAGAGATCGTAACCGAATAATTCTTCTCAAGACGCGGCCGCAAGCCCAACAGTATCTGCTTCGTCTCGTCGATCGAAGGTTCATCTACCCTCACCAAGCGAAAACGCCGGGAAAGGGCTTCGTCCTCGCCGATATACTCTTTATATTCGGTCATCGTCGTTGCGCCGATGATGCGAAGTTCGCCGCGAGCCAACGCGGACTTGAACATATTCGCCGCGTCCGACGTCGTGCCCATCGCCGCACCGGCACCGATGATCGTGTGAGCCTCGTCGATGAAGAGAATGATGTTGTCTTTTTCCTTGACCTCGTCGATGATGCCCTTGATACGCTCTTCGAACATACCGCGAAGCATCGTGCCGGCAACGAGTCCGCCCATCTGAAGCTGCACGATGTGCGAATCTCGCAGACGCGCCGGAACCTTTTCGGGTTCGAGCTCAATGAGCCGTGCCAAGCCTTCGACGACCGCCGTTTTACCAACGCCGGGCTCACCGACGAGCATCGGAGAATTTGACCTTTCGCGATGCGACAAGATCTCCATCATCTGGCGGATCTCGCTTTCGCGGCCGATCGTCGGCGGGATCTTGTCCTGCCGTGCGAGTTTGTTCATCGAAATGCCAAAATGGCGGAGGAAAGACGGCAGTTCGTACTTTTGCCTTACTCTTTCCTCCTCTTTTTCGCGCTTGCGAATGCGGGTTCGCGCGATCTGCGCGACCTCATCGGACGGCACTCCCAGATTTTGCAGCACATCGTTGAGAACACTGCGTTCGTCGTTAGAAAGTACGTAGAAAATATCGGCAGCATCGATCACGCGTCTGCCTTGTGAACGCGCACGGTCCATTGCCCGCTTGAAAAGTTCTGTGGTCTCGGGAGCGATGCGAAAACCTTTGCCTGTATGCTGCCGGCCGGATTCCATACGCTTTTCGATCAAAAGCCTGACCGACCGCGGATCGACCGAAAGGTCGCGCATCGTCGTCGAGAAGAGATCTTCTTCCTCGAATGCAACTGCGTGAAGAATGTGTTCGACCGCGACGTAATTCTGATCGCGTTTGCGAGACTCGGCCAGTGCACTCTCAAGCACACGGCGGCCGCTGTCGCTGAATTTATCTTTATATGAATCAATATCTGCCATAGGACCCCATGAAAACCGCAAAATCCAAGGAAGGAGAAACCGGCAAGGCTTCAGACCCGGTCTGATTCTAAATCATAACACTAACGTCTGCTCCCCGAAAGGAAAAATCGCCCCCGTCAGCCTCCCTTTACTCGTGTTACTCTCCCTTACCGACCTGCACGCGGGCCGGACGCAGGAGTTTGCCGTTGAGTTTATAACCGCGTCCATACTCCTGAATCACTTTTCCGACGTCCTCCGGGCCGACCGGGATCATATCTACCGCCTCGTGCAGTTCCGGGTCGAAGACTTCCCCGACCGCAGGAATTGGTTCGACGCCGACCGATCCTAACGCCTGTTCGAATAAGCGTGCAGTGCCGACAACGCCATCTCTTAGATGCTCAACGGACGGATCGGTTTCGCCGGCCGTAACGGCAAGGTTCAAAGTATCGAGCACCGGAAGCAGCGTCGTCAAAAAGTTGAACTGCGCCTGCGTTGCACGATCTTCTAGCGAACGCTTCATACGGTCGCGCATTTCCTGCGTTTCCTTCTCGATCGCCGCTTTCGCCTCGTCAAATTTTGCCTGTACGCCGATGAGCTTTGCCTCGGCCGCCTCACGCCGCTCGATCTCCGCCTTGAGCTGCAGCTCAAGCGCGGTCTCTGCGGCAGACTTTACGGCCTCAGCCGGTTTTGCCGCCGCAGCCTCGCCTTCGGCCGTACGGGAACCGTCGGCATTGAATCTGCGTTTATCCATGACAGGTATTTTCCCGTCGAACTCATCGAATTCTTCCACTTTTTCTTGCGTCATTTCGTATCAAAGGTCCTTGTATCTATGCCTTCGGGCCTGTTGCCGCACTCTTGGTGTCCGGCGACGAAAACTTCATCTCGCCATTCTCGGCAGAGACATTCACCACGCTGCCGGATGCGATCTCGCCGTTCAAAAGCTTGATCGCGAGCGGATTCTGTATAAGCGATTGTATCGCACGCTTTAGCGGCCTTGCACCATAGACGGGGTCATAGCCCTGTTCGATAAGAAGATCTCTCGCAGAATCGTCCAGAGCGAGCGTGATGCCGCGTTCATCGAGCATCGTGCGGAGCTTCTCAAGCTGGACGTCGATGATGGTCGCGATCTGCTCTTTGCTAAGCTGATCGAACACGACGATGTCGTCGATGCGATTCAGAAACTCCGGCTTGAAATGATCGCGCAGGATCTGCACGACCGCCTCGCGGGCCTGTTTCGCATCTCCTTCCGCCGCCTGTATCTCACGCGAGCCGAGATTCGACGTCATTATCAGCACTGTGTTCTTAAAATCGACCACGCGGCCCTTGGAATCCGTAAGGCGTCCGTCATCGAGTATCTGAAGCAGGACGTTGAAAACGTCAGGATGCGCCTTCTCGATCTCGTCAAAAAGAACGACGGAATACGGCCTCCGGCGAACTGCCTCGGTCAACTGGCCGCCTTCTTCGTAACCTACGTATCCCGGAGGAGCGCCGATCATTCGTGCGACCGCGTGCTTCTCCATATATTCGGACATATCGAGCCGCACCATCGCCCGCTCGTCGTCGAATAGAAACTCCGCGAGTGCACGAGCCGTCTCGGTCTTGCCGACGCCCGTCGGTCCAAGGAAAATGAACGAGCCGACAGGCCGATTCGGATCCTGCAAACCTGCGCGTGCACGCCTGACGGCGTTCGCAACAGCGCTCAATGCCTCGTCCTGGCCGATCACCCGTTTTCCGAGGTTCGATTCCATCTGCACGAGTTTCTGCATCTCGCCTTCGAGCATCTTCGAGACCGGGACGCCCGTCCACCTAGCGACCACCTCTGCAACGTCTTCTTCGTCAACCTCTTCTTTCAGGAAAACGCCGTCACTTTGAATGGCTTCGAGACGAGTTTGGTCGGCATCGAGACGCTTCTGGATGTCAGGGATCTTGCCGTACTGCAGCTCGGCCGCAAGATTTAGATCGCCTGCCTGACGCGCCCGCTCAAGCTCAAGTTTTGCTTCCTCAAGCTCTTCTTTTGCCGACCGCATTTTCTCGATCTCTTCCTTTTCGGATTGCCATTTCGCCTTCATTCCCGAGGAGCGTTCTTTAAGGTCAGCGATCCGCTTTTCGATGTCGTCAAGACGCGCCTTCGACTTCTCATCGGTCTCGCGTCCAAGGGCCTGGCGTTCGATCTCAAGCTGCAGGATCTCGCGTTCGAGAACGTCGATCTCCTGCGGCAGCGAGTCGATCTCGATGCGGATACGCGAAGCTGCCTCGTCGATCAGGTCGATCGCCTTATCCGGCAAAAAGCGGTCGGTTATATAGCGATTCGAGAGCGTCGCGGCGGCCACGATAGCGGCATCTTTTATGCGGACGCCGTGGTGCACCTCGTAACGCTCCTTCAAGCCGCGAAGGATCGCGATCGTATCTTCGACCGTCGGCTCGCCGATATAGACCTGCTGAAAACGGCGTTCGAGAGCCTTGTCCTTCTCAATATATTTCTGATATTCCGCAAGCGTCGTCGCTCCGACCGCGCGCAGCGTACCGCGTGCAAGTGCGGGCTTGAGCATATTCGACGCGTCGATCGCACCTTCGCTCGCACCGGCACCGACCAATGTGTGAAGTTCGTCGATGAATAGAATGATGCGGCCTTCCGCGTTTTCGATCTCTTTGAGAACCGCCTTCAGCCGGTCTTCGAATTCGCCGCGATATTTTGCACCCGCGAGCATCGCGCCGAGATCGAGCGAAACGAGCCGCTTGTTCTTCAAAGTTTCGGGCACGTCGCCCGATACGATCCTTTGCGCAAGGCCTTCGACGATCGCGGTTTTCCCAACGCCGGGTTCGCCGATAAGAACGGGATTGTTCTTCGTCCTGCGCGAGAGAATTTGAATGGTCCGACGAATCTCGTCGTCTCGCCCTATCACCGGGTCGAGCTTGCCTTTGCGGGCACGCTCGGTCAGGTCCATTGCGTATTTTTCGAGAGCTTGGAAATTCTCCTCAGCATTCGGGTCCGTGATTCGCGAACCGCCGCGCATATCCGTAACGACCTTCTCAAGATCCTCACGCGTTACGCCGTTCGAGCGCAGTATTCGGCCCGCATCGCCTTCCTTCTCTTCGGCGATGCCCATCAAAAGATGCTCGGTCGAGACATATTCGTCCTGCATCGACTCGGCGATCTTCTGAGCCTTTTGGAAAAGAGTATTCGTCCGCGAACTGAAGAAAGGCTGGCCGCCCGAGACCTGCGGGAATTTTGCGATCGCAGCCGTCACGTCCGTCAACACGGTCTGCGCGTTCGCACCGATCTTTCCTAGGATCGGCGTTACGACCGTCTCCTTTTGCTCGAGCATCGACGCGAGAATGTGCTCCGGCTCGATCTGCTGATTCTGATTCTTTTCGGCGATGCCGATCGCCTGTTGTACGGCCTCCTGGCCGCGTATCGTGAACTTCTCGAATCTCATAGCAATGGGTATTTTACCACTAGGGCGAAAAACGCAGGTGCGGAGGCATACAGTTTCCTGTGCTGTATGCGTGTTGCCGCACGCTGCGTGTCTTATGAATCAAGCTGAATAATGATCGGCCGTATGGTCCGACCTTCCATTACGCACCTGCAGACTTGGTCGCGTCGATCGTCTTCGGTGCCGCATCGGCTCCCGTGATCTCGATCTTTCGGGCCTTCGTCTCCTCGCGCTTCTTGAGCGTTACGGTCAGCATCCCGTTCTCGAACTCAGCCTTCGCATTCTCGACGGTAACCGTGTGCGGCAGCGTGAACGAACGGGAGAATTCGCCGTAAGCACGCTCAACGCGGTGATAATTGTCGCCGTCGTCGTGCTTTTCGAATTTACGCTCGCCCTTGAGCGTCAACACATTGTTCTCGAACGAAAGGTCAAAGTCCTCGCTCTTCATTCCCGGAAGCTCTGCTTCGAGCACCATCGAATCAGCGTTCTCGAAGATGTCGATCTTCGGGTTCCACGCCGTACCGAATGCCTCTTCTCCCTGGAAACGATCCGAAAACATCCGATTCATCTCACTCTGAAGCCCGCGCATATCGCGGAAAGGGTCGTATTTTGCAATGAACATATATGAATACCTCCTAAATCCTTGAAAATACTCGACTAATCACTTAGTCAACTAAGATAATAAAATATGAGTGACATCTTGTCAACTCCTGAAAATCCGGTCGCGCTCTCGTAGCGGTCCAAGCACGCGACACAGATAAAAGTTTACGCGGGTTTTCGAGGTCGGGATAGCACAAACCGCACAAAACGTATCAAACCGCACAAAATGTATCAAAGTGCACGATTTGCACGATCTGCACGATCTGCACAAAATCGAAACATACGCTCGTAACGGTCAGGCTTTGCCCACCGAGAGACGGCCGCCGCGGCGTACGACGCGGCAATATGTGTGCGTAATGAGAGATCGTGCAAAGAAAAGTTTCCAAGGTGCATCCAACCATTTCGAGATTATGCGTTTCATCGACCCGAAGATCGTCTTTCTTGGCGTTTTCCCGGTAATTTTGCTCCTCGCAGCGTCGGCATTTGGGCAATCGGGCCGTGTGTCGGCAACTCCGGTACCGACGCCGACGCCCGAACCCGAACTCAAGATCTCGACGCAGGAGATCAAGCTCAACGTGCTCGCATTTGACGAACGCGGCAGCTTTTTCAAGGGCGTTACGACAGACGATCTTGTGATCCGCGAGGACAACATTCTCCATCAGGCTGCGAGTGTCAGATACATTCCCGCGAATGTCTTGATCGTGATGGATACGGGCGGCGAGATGCGCGTCGTCAAAACGCTCGACCGAACACGGAAGGTCGCCCTTGCTCTCATCAACGCACTGCGTCCGGAAGACAAGGTCGCCGTCATGGCCTACGCAAACGAGCCTGTGATGCTCTCAAGCTGGACGCAGGATCGCATAAGCAGTCGTGCGGCGGTAAACAGCTCAAATTTCGGCACGAGATCCACGTTCGTTGCGGCCCTCGATATGGCAGCTGCGACGTTCAACCGCACCGAGAGCGACAATAACCAGCTTGTATTGATCACAGACGGAACTGACAGTTCGGCGACGACGGCTCAAAAACTCGCGGCGTTTGACAGGCTGCGAGCCGCGAACATCACGGTTCACGTCTTGAGCTATGCGGCAATGGAAGCGGCCGACATCGAGCCGCGGACAAAAGGCGTAACGAATTCGCCGCCTCCAAAGGCGATGCCGGACCAGATCGCCAACGACCTGCCAAATGGCGCCCGCGATGTAGCGAAAGCCCCAAAAGCAAAGACATTCGTTGTCGATCGCCCGTTCCTGAAGAAGCTAAAGGACCGCGAGAATGCCCTGACCACTTCAGAAAAGCAGCTCGAAAAGCTAGCGGAAGATACGAACGGCGAGTTTATCGGGCCAATGTCGCCGGATGAGATGGAAGACAAAACGAATCTTGTCGGTCAGATGATCGACTCGTCCTATGTGGTGACATACGTACCGAAGATGCCCGTAACAGCGGAACACGGCATGGCCGAAAGGCATATTGAGGTAACGTCGAAACGTCCGGGTCTCATCGTGCAGGCAAAGCGCAATGTTCTGCTGATCGAACCAAAAACTCCGTAACTCCCGAGGCATAAGGAAAGTTTTCGCAACAACTTGCCTCAACCACGCGTGAAAGACATTGCCCGGTTTTTCGTGCTAAACTGCACGCTTCGCCCGGCCTCGACAAGTTTTGTAAAATGTACGGGCGAAAGTTTGCAGAAAAGGGTACAAGGTTGTCTCGCATTTCCGATCTAAATCTGGCGTCAAAGCCATTCCGTAATCGCGTTTTGCCATATTNNGGTGTGCTCGGGATAGTCTGCCTTGCAAAACTAAAGCAGAATTCGGATTCGAACAAGGTCCTTGCCGCGCGCATTGAGGCCTCAAATACGGAAATATCACGACTTAAGGGCGAGGGCGAAAAAGTGCGTCAGCAATTGACGCCTGAACAGCGAATGGTCTTGAGCGCCGCCCACCGCCTTGTTGCGAACAAGGCCTTCGGGTGGTCGAAGCTATTCGCCGACCTCGAAGCGGTAATGCCCGGAAGCGTGTCCGCATCGAGGATCTCGGTGCAGCATATCTACACTAATAGTGCGAAGGTACGTGCCGAACTCGAGCTTGGCGTTATAAGCCGCGATTACGCAGGCGTCCAGCAGATGATCCAAAATATGCAGAATTCGGGCCTTTTTCTCGCCGAATTGCGTGGCCAGGATCTGCAGAAGACCGACCTCTCGGTTTACACGGAATACACGCTGCGCGTCGTGTATTCGCCGGGCTATTCCTATGCCGCTCCGCAAACGCCCGACATCGCACAAAATAATTCGGGAGGTGGCGAATAATGGCCGAGATCGAAGTTCAGGCCGAACAGGCCGCACCCGAACCTGCAACGCAGGACCCGACACTTTATTCGCGTCGTCCGCGAAAGGTCTATGCCGGAATGTGGGGCCCGCTGGAGATCGCTGCCGTCGCGGTCAGTGGCTTCTTTCTGCTTGCGGCGATCCTCGCCTACGCGTTCGTCGTTGTGCCGTCGGACAATTCCGTCGTAAAAAACCGCGCCGAGGCTGACCGGCTCGAAGCCGAGAAGATCACTGCTCAATCGAAATACGGCGAGATCACGACGACCGAAGGCCAGGTCGCAAAACTGCTCGACAGCGCGGACAATTTTGAACTTCGTTACCTGCCTGCGGCCGACAACGGCCGAGGCGCTCTTTATCAGCGGCTAAACGGCCTGATCGCCGCATATGGCCTGGTCAACACGGCCGGCCCGGACTATCAGCCGCTTGAGCCGATAACGGAAGCCGCGTCGAACAACCAGTCGCAGGAGGAACGCGGTCGCGAACGTTTTCGCAGCCTGTTTCCCGGCGTTTACGTGACAACAACGGTCGAGGGTTCCTATCAAGATCTGCGTCGATTCATTCGCGATATCGAGACCGGCGGAGAATTTGCCGTCATCAGCGCGATCGAACTTGCTCCGTCCGACACTCAGCAGAAAGCTGATCCGACAAAGCAGCCTGTCCAAGGGCCCGATGCTCCGACAGCCGTCGATCAGAGAGGCTTTCCGATCGCCCAAGATCCAAACGAAAAGGCCCGGCCGGACAAACCAAAGGGAAAGACGCACGGCGAGATCGTTTCGCTGCGCATCGAGATGGCAGTGTATTTCCGGCGAGCGAATTTTGCTCCGCCGCTTGCGAATGAAGGAGCGACTCAATAATGGTGGCTCGTGCTGTATCTGACCCGAACGAACGGAAGAAGCTGATCGCGGCGATCGTGCTTGCGGTGCTTGCTGCCGTTGCTCTGTTCTATGCGTTCGGGCGCGGATTGTTCGCAAGCACCCCTTCGACAAGCTCAACGACAAAGACGACGCCGACACCGAAGCCGTCGCCTGCGGCCCCGGGAGCCTTTACCCTGCCGACGGCCGACGAACAGAATTTCACCGACACGACGACGCCCGTTGTGATGCCGGCGAATATTCCCGCTCCCGACCCGGGCCGAAATATCTTTGCGTTCTACGAACCGCCAAAACCGACGCCATACAGCCCGACACCTTTCGTTATCGTTACTCCGCCGCCGCCATCGCCGACACCCACGCCGGCATATGAAATGACGGCTATATCCCCATCTTCGGTCTACGCGGGCACCGACGGAATTCGGCTCGAAGTTACGGGCGATCGTTTCGAACCCAACGCGCACATCTATTTCAACCAGACAGAATTCCCGACGCAGTTCATCAGCCCGCAGAAGCTCGTTGCGAACATTCCTGCAAATTTGATCGCGACCGAAGGCTCACGGCAGGTCATCGTCCAATCGCCGGACGGAAAGAAGTATTCGACGCAGTTCATGCTCACCGTCCAGACGCCGCCGAAACCGACATTCACCTATCTCGGTATGATCGGACGCAAGCGGTTCAACAACGACACCGGATACTTCATCGACGGCGTAAAGTCCGACGCAAAACCGTTCGGATTGCGAATAAATGACGTGACCGGCGGGCGTTTCAGGCTTGTGAAGCTTACGCCGGGCGAAGCGATGTTCGAGGACACTTCGCTTGGCTTCAAACATCGAATCCCGATCGCTCAGGCCGCTGAGGTTCCAGCGCAAAGCTTGCCGATGGGGCAGCCGCGTCGGGGAGGGTTTCCGCAGATGG
>JRYD01001476.1_pt1 | contig 95493 bp, 92 predicted proteins | sample 235311 | NCBI WGS metagenome assembly JRYD01 (sample SAMN03074213, study PRJNA261472) | activated sludge metagenome | biome: Common Effluent Treatment Plant; feature: Wastewater; material: Activated sludge; isolation source: activated biomass in a lab-scale reactor treating industrial wastewater at... | reverse complement strand
AGCCGTACCGGCATCGCATTCCTTACGCCCGCCATCCGCATCCAGGAAAAATACTTTGTCGGCCACGAACTCACCCTCAACGTCGAGATCGACCTTCCCGGCGGCCGTATCGAAATGAAGGTCCTAGGCTGTCGCTACGAGAAAAGCGAGATTCACCTCTCGGTCGATCGGTATCTGATCGGCGCCAAGATCGTTTCGATGAGCGACAACGCTCGCGAGGCTTACGAGAACTTCGTCCGCTTCGGCAGCCGCCGAAAATCACCGCAGGCACGCGCCGTAAAAGCAAATACCGATTGACCCGTCTCGAAAGCCCCTTACTTTACAACTTGAGATCGACCCTTGAGCTTGCCCCTTTGGCTCCGCACGGTCGGGCTTGTGTCTATGTCTAATACTTCTTTGGGCTTGCCCTTTGGCAGNNGAGCCTGCGAAGCAGGCGACAATCCGATACACTACCGATGCCATTCGATCTTTGAACGGTCAACCTCGAACGGTTCATTCTCCAACGACCTTCCGTGCCAAATACGAGCGGTGGACCAGTGCCATTCATTCGGATGGTGAACGAGGCCTGCCCGAACCGGATTCAAATGCGTGTACTGGATCCGCTGCCAAAGCATCTGTTCGTTCCAAAGCAAGCGAACATTCGAATGCCGCTGCCAAACCACGAAGTCAGAACCGTCGGTTTGCCGATCGACTCGAAGCTTACCTAGCGAATCCTCGTGGCCGTTCTCTCTCAAATGATCTATCACTCGCCGTCCACAGATGCCTTTCGTAAACCTCAGCACCTCCTTGGACTCAACCTTGCTGTCCGTCACAAGATGAAAATGATCCGGCATCAAAACAAACGCGAAGGCGAGGAACTTGCCCGATCTTCGAGCTTCCAGCAACGCATCGCAAGCAACCTGGGCGAGAGCTTCCGTCCTAAAGATCGGGAGCCGTTCTTTGGTAACTGCTGTTAAGTAGAATGCGGGATTATCTTTTGAGATTCGAAACATTNNGCCAAAGGGCAAGCCCAAGACATATTTGATCCAAACACGCGCCCGACCGCACAATTCAAAAGATGTATCCGGTGCTGCATGGAGCAAATGCTGAAGCGGAGTGTGGTTAAATAAAAGGATGAGCAAAAAGGTCGGGATCGGGATCATCGGAACCGGATTTGCGCGCACGACGCAAATACCGGCGTTTCAGAAGGTGGACGGAGCGTTCATCGCGTCGGTCGCGAGTCATTCGCTTGAGAACGCAAGAACGACCGCCGAGGCAAGCGGCGCCGCACATTTTACGGCGGACTGGCGGGAGACGGTCGCTCACCCGGACGTCGATCTAGTTTGCATCACGACGCCGCCCATTCATCATAAAGAGATGACGCTTGCTGCCCTCGCGAACGACAAGCACGTGCTTTGCGAAAAGCCGATGGCGATGAATGTTGCCGAAGCCGAAGCGATGTGTGCTGCTGCGCGCGGCAAGGACGTGCTTGCTCTGATCGACCACGAACTTCGCTTTCAGGACGGCCGCCAGAAGGCGTTCGCGTTGCTTCGTGATGGACGGATCGGCACGATTCGGCACGTCAAGGCATTTTTCCGCGCACCGCACAGAGGCGACCCGAATGTCGCGTGGACTTGGTGGTCGGACGTAAATTCCGGCGGCGGTGCGCTCGGCGCGATCGGCACACATGTGATCGATTCGTTCAACTGGCTGTTAGGAACGCCGATCTCGCGCGTCTTCTGTCAACTGGAAGCCCAGATAAAGACACGTGTTGGCAAGGATGGCAAAAGCCGCGAAGTGACCTCCGATGACGAAGTGAACATGATCGTGCGTTTTGCGGATTCTGATCTTACGGCCGACACCACTGGCGTTATTTCCCTTTCGATGACCGAAGGCCCGAGCTACAAGAACATCATCGAGCTGCATGGCTCACACGGCGCGATGAAGATCGACGCGATCGGCGGTGTTTCGATCGCACCTCGGGGCGAAAAACGCTGGCAGATGGTCGATACAGATCCGGGTGAGACGATCGAAGGCATTGCGGATACGGGCTTTGCACGCGGATTCGTGAGTTTCGCTCCAAGGCTGGTCGAGGCGATCCGCGAGGGCAGATCGGAGATCGAGTATGCGGCAACGTTCGAGGACGGCCTCGCGGTGCAGAGCGTGATCGATGCCGCTCACGCCTCAAATGTCTCGGGCAGAGCGATCGACCTCTAAAGGCTCTTCGCTCTCCGTGCGGCCTTCCTTAGCACCGATAGCGTCGATCTATCGGTATCGAAGACGGAGTTCAGTCCCTGCTCTTCCATCGGCGGATCGCCGGTATAATCGTCGCCGGGCTTCCAGATATAGTCGGAATGCGTGGCCCGGCCGCGTCCTGCGAATGCCCAGAAATTCACACCCGCGACCGTGCCTCGCCTGCTGCTGCCCAATTGCGACAGGATCAGTTCGAAATATCGATCGCGAAGTTTGGTGGTAGAGCTGCGGTCAAAACTCCGGCCGTCACGCGGAAAGCCGAATTCCTCGATCACAAGCGGCTTCTTGAGATCGTGCGCGACAGCTAGGTTCGCAACGACGTACTTCTGCGTCTCGCTCTCGGCATTGGCAATGGCCTTTTCGAGATCGCCGTCGGCGAGCCAGCCCCAATTCTTCGGCCAGATATGGATCGTCAGATAGTCGATGTTCTTGTCGGAATGGACCNNGGAATGGACCTTCTTGAAAAGCTCGATGCTCTCGGTCCCGATATGGCCTTCGTGGCCGATCGTAATAAGATGCTTCGGGTCGAGCGTGCGGATCAAAGCGGCTGTATCCTTTAGGAATTTGGCGTAAACTTCGTTCGCAGCGGGCCGCATCGGACGCGGTTCGTTCGCGATCTCCCAGGCCATTATCGTCGGGTCTTTCGCATACTCGATCTTATTGATGCTGTTGCGTCGCGAGATGACCTTCGCCGCTTGGGTCTGATACGCAGCGATGCACGGTGAGCAAGAGTAAAATTCCTTGACCGTATCGCGAAGTTCGTCCCAGCTAGGTTTTCGCGTCGTGAGCGTTGGGTCGATGCGTTTTTCCCAAAGCAGATACTGCTGAAAGCCGCCGCTCCATTCCCAATTGTTGCTCAGGTAGATGACCGCCCGCATATCGCGTTTCCGCATCTCTGCGAGGAGCAGATCGAGACCCTTTAGAGCATCTTCGTCGAACTTTCCCTTTTCGGGCTGCAGCGGCGGGCCGACACGCGTGATGCCGTTGAGCATTCCTTCACCTTCGGCACCGGCGAGAACGCGGAGGTTGGTGATGCCCAAACGCTTGAGCATATCCAGCTCACTGCGAAGACGGGCGGCCCCGCGATGTTCGTCCTTTTCGCGGCCGAGAAGCGAACCGTACCAATAGTTCGCACCCACAAAGTAGTAGGGCGCGTCTCCGACGACGAATCTTTCACCACGAACCTCGACAAATCCCGTGCGCGCGATACCAATGCTTGCTGCGGCCAGAAGAATTGCGATGCAGCTAAAAACTCTTGCTATCTTCATTTGAAGTAAATCCTGTGTTGATAAGGCGAACCGCGAGGACAAACAATGCGATCACGATCGCCGGCGAAAGCAGCACGAACGCGTGTTCGCGAAGCTGTGTCAGATCGTTCGCCGCAGCAAGCATATTCCCGAGGCTCGGTTCCGGTTCCTGCAGCCCGACACCAAGGAATGAAAGGGTCGCCTCGGCGAGAAGGAATGCCGGCAGAATGAGCGTCGCCTGAGTCAGCAGCGGACGCGCGATATTCGGCAGTATATGACGGACAAGAATGCGGCCGCCGCTCACGCCGGAAATGCGTGCGGCGGTTATGTAATCGAGCGTTCGCGTGCGTTTCACAAGACCACGCGTCAGCCGCGTCATCTCGGCCCATCCGGTGAACGTAAAAAGTCCGACAAGCAGAAGTGCGGCGGTCATCGGCGGCAGCTCGAGCGGGAATGCGACGCGTGCCGCAAGGATGACTATCATCGACGGAAGAGAGATGACCGCGTCAGCCACGCCTGAGATCACGGTATCAATTATCTTTCCCGCGTATCCGCCGACGAGGCCGAGTGCGATACCGACCAAACTCGCAAATGCGGCACCGATCGTACACACGATCAGCGAAAAGCGTATCGCGATCAGCAGCCGCGATAGCCGGTCGCGTCCAATTGCATCAGTGCCCAAGAGATGCAGGCCGATCTCGTCGCTATCGGTCCCGAACAGATGTCGGTCAAGCGGAATGACACCGAGCAAGCGATAACTGTACCCTTTTGCAAAAAGCTCGACCTTCGCCGACCTTGACGGATCGTGCGTGTAGGACTGCAGCAATGCGTCGGTCATTTTCGGCTCAAAGACGCGCGGTACCAGCGAGAAACTTCCGCTATCATTCGCAAATGAAACGGTCGAGATCGGAGCATTAGGCAGGCTTCGAGACTGCGAAGTATGGTCGTACGGCGCAAGAAAGTCGGCAAAGATCGCAATGAGAACAAAACCCGCAAGGAGAAGAATGCCGGCCTTTGCCGCGATCGGGATCCGTCTTTTGCCGCCGCTATCGCTCATTCGCCCTCCTGAGCCTTTAGGCGTTTGTCGTTAACGAACTGCAATACCTCTGCAAGCGTGTTCCCCGCCCAAACCGCCACGCTCACCACGATCATCACGCCCATCAAGAGCGGAATGTCGCGGTTTCGTACGGCGGTTACGGTCAATGAACCGATCCCGGGCCTTCCGATCACCGTCTCGACGATGACCGACCCGCCAAGCAATGCGCCGAGAGAAAGCCCGAAAAGAGTGAGCGCCGGATTGATCGCCGCACGAAACGCATGCCGCAGGATGATCGCCGTTTCGCTCAGCCCTTTCGCCCTCGCGGTGCGCACGAAATCCTCGAGCATCGCATCCTGCAGGCTCTGGTTGAACTGCGCCAAAAGCAAAGCGACCAGCGGCACCGACAACGAAATCGCGGAAAGCCAAAACACGGAAGTGATCGCCCCGTAAACGAGGATCGCCAATGCGAAAAGCGAGATGACTATCCGCGGCGTCGACGAAAAAACCAGGATGATGCCGTCCGTAAATGCGGAAAGAGGCCGGCTGCGCGAACGGGCGTTCAAAAAAGAAAGGGTTAAGGCGATCAAACACGCGATCCCGATCGCTGCAAAGGCGAGAACCGCGGTTGACCAAAACCTCGCAAGGACAAGTTGGGCAACCGGGACCTGGTAATAAAATGAGTCTCCAAGATCGGCTCGTGCGGCCGATGCGAGCCACGAGCCGTAGCGTTCAATCACTGGCCGATCGAGTCCGTAGGAAGCCCGCAGTTTCTCGATCGCAGCGGCAGAGACCTGTGGATTTTCACGAAGCGAAGTGAATGCATCGCTGCCCGCAGAAGACAGCAGGAAAAATGCGGCCGCCGATGTGATCAGCAGAAGCAGAATCCCCTGAACGATCTTGCGTATAAAAAACTGTAGCACGAACTGCCCGCCGATAATTCTCAACTATTAGCGTTTGTTTATCAAAGTATCGGGTATAATGTTATCAGCATTCTCACCCATTAGACCGCGAGCAAAGAATAAATGAAAACGAAACTATTCATACTCTGCGTTGCCATAAGTTCCATTCTCTCTGCGTGCGGTTCACCAGCGGCAAATACGACGCCAACATCCGCTGCACCGGCACGCGGCGGCGAACTTGTTTATCGTCTCAGCACGGCGCCGACAACATTCAACTACCTGATGGCAAAGGATGAGGCCACGATCGATGCTGCATTTTATATGCTCACGAGTCGATTAGTTGACCTCGATCATGCAACGCAGACCTACAAGCCCGGTCTCGCCGAATCGTGGAAGCGTGAGGAAGATGGCGTCACGGTCGATGTAAAGCTTCGCGACGGAGCAAAATTCTCTGACGGATCGGAGATCACCGCAGACGACGTTGCGTTTACGATGGCCGCGATCTACGACGAGAAGACGAATTCACCCGCGTGGAAGAGTGCGATGACCATCGGCGACAACAAACAGATCGCGGTCAAGGTCATCGATAAGATGAACCTCAAGCTCATCTTCCCGCAAAAGGTCGCCGCGGTTGAAAATTACCTGATAAATGTCGGGGTTCTGCCGGCTAAAGTTTTAAAGCCGGCTCTTGATGCCGGAACGCTCGCCGAGGCGTGGGGTTTAACTTCCGATCCGAAGTCTGTCATCTCAAGCGGTCCGTTCGTCGTCGAATCTGCCGCGGTCGGCGAACGCCTGACGTTCGCACGCAATCCCAATTATTGGAAAAAGGACGCTTCCGGGACGCAGCTTCCCTATCTCGACAAGATCAGTTTTGACATTGTTCCCGAACCGAACGCCGCCCTTGCAAAGCTGGAGCAGAACCAGATCGATATCATTGATCGCATTCGGCCTTCGGACTTCGCATCGCTTGGCAAGCCGGGCTCGCCGATAAAGGCGATAGATGTCGGCCCGGGAATGAGTACGGATCATATCTTCTTCAATCTCAACAAGAAGGATGTTAAGGGCAATGACCTTGCATCTTCGCCAAAATACAGGTGGTTCTCGGACGTGAAGTTCCGAAAGGCGATCTCAAAGGCTATCGACAAGAAGACGATAGCTGAGACGACCCTTCGCGGTCTCGCTACGCCGATGGGCAGCTTTGTTTCGCCCGGGAACAAGGCGTGGCTCAACAAGGCGATCTCCGCCGACACCTATGACCTTGCCGGAGCCAAACAGCTCCTTGCAGATGCGGCATTTGTCACCAAAGGAACCGAACAAACTCCAGAGCTTTATGACGCCAAAGGCAACCGTGTCGAATTCACGCTTCTGGTCGGCGTTGAGAATCAGCCGCGCAATCTCGCGGCCGCCGTTATTCAGGAAGACCTCGCCAAACTCGGAATAAAGGTGCAGGTCGCGCCGATCGAATCAAAAGACATTACCGCTCGCTGGACCACGAGCTTTGATTACGATGCGATATTTCTCGGACTCGCGGCGAGCGATATGGAACCATCGTCGATGGCGGGATTCATAGAAAGCAGCGGTTCGATGCATCAGTGGCAGCCGATGCAAAAAGCACCTGCGACCGAATGGGAAGCACGTCTTGACAAGCTTTTTGACGAGCAGGCGGCCGAATCCGATCCAACCAAACGCAAAGCTCTCTTTGACGAGATACAGAAGATCGTTGATGACGAAATGCCCGTTATCCCTGTCGTAACACGTCACATTGTCTCGGCGGCGAATATGCGTGTCGGCAACATTGCTCCGAGCCCGATGCTGCCCTATTCACTCTGGAACGCGGACGAGCTTTTTGTGAGCAAATAAGAGATCACTTGTAAGAGATCGGATCGGTGATGCCCGCGGCATCGAATCCTCTGAGCCTTAAGGCACACGAATCGCAGGTTCCGCAGGCGAGGTCTTCATTTCGGTAGCACGACCATGTGAGATAAAGCGGAGCGTTTAGTTCGATTCCCTTTTTGACGATCTCAGCTTTTGAGAGATGGATGATCGGCGTACGGATCGTGATGTTTGTATCAGGTTTTGTGCCCTCGTTTATCGTCTTTTGAAATGCTTGGTAAAATTCCGGACGGCAATCAGGATAGCCGCTCGAATCTTCGGCGACCGCACCAATATAAATAGCCGTAGCGCCGATCACTTCGGCCCAGCTCGTCGCTATCGAAAGCATATTCGCATTGCGAAACGGTACGTAGCTTGTCGGAATCTCTTTCGACGAAAGATCGGCCTCAGTCACGTTCATTCGTTCGTCAGTGAGTGACGAACCGCCGATCCTTGCAAGATACTCGATCGAAACATCAAGCCGTTTCTCGACGCCATAGTGATCGGCAATGTCATTAAAAGCCCTTCGCTCGCGAGACTCGGTCCGCTGGCCGTATGAAACGTGGAGAAATGCCAACTCGTCCGCTTCACCGGCCGCGATAGCGGCCGTCACGCACGAGTCCATACCTCCGGACACAAGACAAATTGACAGATCGGTGTGGATCATAGAGGCTTAAAGATCGAACCAAAGCGAAAAAGATAGCGTACAATGATCAATAATGTTCTGCCCAAACTGTTCCGCCAAAAACGTTCCCGAACACCATTATTGTCGAACCTGCGGCCTAAAGCTCGATTTGATCGCGGCGGAACTGGCTTCACAAAGGCCATCAAGCGAATATTCTGCGCTGCTTCAGCGAAAAGAAAGATTTGAAAAGCTCGGAATAGCCTCGATCAGTGTTACAGCAATGATAGGCCTCGTCGCTCTTCTTTCAAAGATACTTGGCCTTGAGGTTTTCGGTCCTGACTTTTCGCCCTGGATAGGATTCGCTGCCTTTGCCGTTTTCGGTTTGCTCTCGGTCTTTTTCTTCAATTATCCAAAATTATTCATGGAATTCGAGAAGGTTAACCCGCGGCTGTCACCCTCGATATCGGCAGACAATACGCCACCGTTGGCGACGGACAAATTGCTCAACGATCCGCCATTTGAACCTGCAAGTGTTACCGAGCATTCTACCGAGCTTCTCCCGGCATCACGAGCGAAGCGGCCTTAAACGCCTCGAACATTCGCGCCCCAGATGTATTTGTGCAGCTGCAAATTCAGGCGTACGTTCATTCCACTTTGCGATATTGCCTCAGCAATTTCAGACAGATTATCGATGCCGTGAACCGGCGAGATCAGTATCTCGCGACAGCGATCCTCGAGACCGTATTCTGCGATGATATCCTTCGCAAAGTCCCAATCTTCAAGATCGGCAACCACGAATTTTACCTCATCCAATTCCGGCCGCAGGCGTTCGAGATTCGGCCAATGATTTCGCTCGGCCTCGCCGGATGCGGGACATTTAATATCGAGAATTATCTTCGCCCGCGAATCGACATTTTCGGTCGAAACGAAGCCGCCGGTTTCGATGAGGACCTCGTACCCGCGATCGCAAAGTTCGGTAATGAAGGGGAACACATTCTTTTGTGCGAGAGGTTCGCCGCCCGTTACCTCGACAAGGCTGCATCCGAATTCTTCAAGCTTTTTGAAGATCGTCTCGAACGACATCTTCTCGCCGCCGGAGAACGTATATTCGCTGTCGCACCAGATACAACGCATCGGGCAGCCTGTCAGACGCACGAACGAGCACGGCCGACCGGCGTGCGAAGATTCGCCCTGGATCGAAAGGAATATCTCTGTGATGCGAAGCGTCTGTTCGCCGCTCGATGTTTGCTGGTCCATTACAACTTTGATATTAGAACAAACCGAACCAGTTGTACGCGTTAAGGATCTCACCGAGACCAAAAGAAGCGAGATTTGCGATGATGATGACGGCGAACGTGCGAGTCCAACTGACGGCCTCGGTGCCTCGGAATGCGAGCCAAAAGAGAAGACATTCTGCAACGGGCGCAAAGACCTCGGCGACAGTGAGATAAAGCCATCTAGGCGAGCCGAGAAATACGGCGGGAAGCACGATCACGACGATCGGATACGTGCAGGCAGTCAGCCAAATTCCCGCTAACAGCTTTTGCTTGAAGGTAAACTTACGCCCGAGGCCGATGAGCAGTATCGGCGTTTCGATCAGGATCGTAACCAGATAACCGAAAGGCAGAAAATACCATAGGTCGCTGAGCGGAAGACTTTGAGTCTGAACGAAGTCAACTTCGTCAAAAAGGAACATCATCATCAGGACCTCAAAGCATCTTTACGAGGAAAGGAAATTCCGCGAGGACGTGGCCGATCGCAAATGCAAAATAGACGTCGCGGGCGGTCAGGTAATCGATGGAGAAGCCGAACCAAAGCACGGCTGTCAAGCATAGGCTGATGATCAATAGCCCAACAATAAGTTTCGGCCAACCGCCGGCATTTGAAAAGAGCGGGATCTCTTTGAGGCGCCACGGCACGGCCCGTCTATCCACAAGCGGGATCAGCAACAACCATACGAAATAATGTATCGATTCGAGAAAGACGTGTGTCGCAACGAGCNNATGACATTGCTTCCCGCGTGCTGAACGATCCGCCAAAAAAGGCTCGTTTCTTCCGAAAGCGAAGGCCGTCCCGCGAGCGACGCCCACAGCATCAGCAGGAATATCGGTATCGAAGCGAGGCAATAGTGATACGCGCGGAGCCATTCAGGCCGAGTGCGGCGTATTTGCCGTTCAAGGAACCACATCGCGACGAAAGGATGAATGTAAACCAGCGCGAGGCTCCAATAGAGCGGAGCGATCCACGCAGCTCCCGCAAGCAAACATGCGACCGCGATGGCAAGCGACCAATCGCTCCTTCGCTGCCGCCCGCGTAGGTAAAAGAGCGAGCCGACCCAGAGGATCAATCCTGTGTTCCAGAACGCCGCCCAGAGCTCCCAATTCACACCGGACCAGAGCCAATTCCCGCTTGCGAAATAGAGCGTTAGATACGCCGACGCCAGCACAACGACGCCGCCGATGCCGACAAGATAATATGTTCGCGATCTTCCCCAACGCACCGGCATCCGCGCTACGAAGTAGCGGAATTCCATAAAATTGTGCGGGCCAGCAAAAAGGAAGATCGTGATGATCGAAAGCTGAAGCGGAAAAGACCCGATCAACACCGCTCCGAGCGCGCAGGCCGCGATGAACGCCACAAAGAAGACGTGCGCGCTTGAGAGAGCGTATCGGTTGATGCGGATCTCCTGCATTTATTCCGGGTTCGAGTTTGCGGCCGGCGACTCTGTCGGTTTTGGATCGGGAACGATCAGCGTCGGGACAGTCTTGTCATCGCTGACCTCAAGCTTGATCGGGCCGCTGACAAACTTGTATTTCTGGATCGCGGGTGAAAAGATGCTGCCCTTTATCGACCGCGTTTCGAGCGGCGGAGCGATGTTCGCGTAAACCAGCGACGTGAGAGCACCGCCGGCAAGAATAAGTGCGATGGATGCCGCAACTTTGCCCGACTTTGTCGCAAGTTTTCCCGAACGAAACGCCCACACTCCGCCGAAAATGATCGCGAGCGAGATGAGCGTGCCGCCCATAATGGTCTGTGCCTGTGAGATGCCGCCGACCTTTACTGCCGGCATTTCGTCCGTACCGAGTTGGGCGATAAGGCCTTTTAGCTCACTTCGCGGAATGATCAGCCGAGCTTCTTTTGCGTCCTTATCGAGCCGAATGGTCAGGCGGCTGTCGATGGCCGTCTCTTTCTTCGGCCGTTTCGGAGTTCGGTCGGGCCGTGCGATATCGGCAAAGGCCGGAACGGCGAACAGCAGGACAGCGAGCAGAACCAGATATTTCTTGTACATTTTATTTTCCCCTTATTGTAGAAAGTTTTTCGAAAGGTTTCCGCGATTATACCGACTACATTCGCAGAACGCGAAGATGGCGAACCACTTGCATCCGGACTGACAATTTTCGTGATTCTGCGATACTATTCTCTTTATATGCGATCCCAACTTAAACGCTTCATCTCGCAGATGGAACCGAATTCCATCGCCATAATCCCTGCTGCTCACGAACAGACACGAAGTTACGACACGGAGTTCAAATTCCGGCAGGATTCGGACTTTTGGTACCTGACCGGTTTTCCGGAACCGGACGCGATAGCCGTGATCGACAATGCTTCGAAGAAGCCTTTCACGCTCTACGTTCGTCCGCGTGATCCGCTTATGGAAACGTGGTTCGGGCGGCGCCACGGCGTTGAAGGTGCGTTGAAGCACTTCGGATGCGACCAGGCGTTCTCTATCGAGAAATTCGCCGGCGACCTGGCAAAGCACGTGAACGGGCACGATCATCTTTACTATCGATTCTCCGTCGATCGCGGGTTGGATAACACGATACTCGACTATTTTACCGAGCAGCGCGTTCGGCGCCTTAAGACGTCTTATCCGCCGCATACGATCTTTGACCCGACGCCGATCATCGGCGAGATGCGTCTGCACAAGGACGCAAAGGAGGTCGAATTGATGCAGACGGCCGCGACGATCTCGGCCCAAGCCCACGTTCTCGCGATGAAAAAGACTCGGCCCGGAATGAACGAATCACAGGTCGAATCGCTCATCGAGGCGTATATGCGTGACAAAGGTGCGAGCGGCGTTGCATACAACTCGATCATCGGCGGCGGTGACAACGCTACGATCCTTCATTATGTCGAGAACAATATGCCGCTCAAGGACGGCGATCTTTTGCTTGTCGATGCCGGCGCCGAATTTCAGAACTATGCCGCTGACATCACGCGTACTTTTCCCGTCAGCGGCAAATACTCTGCCGCACAGCGTGAGGTTTACGACGTTGTGCTCGATGTGCAGGAAAAATGCATCGAATACACCGTTACAGGCAACACGGTAAAAGCGAGACAGGAATATTCCATCGAGCTACTTACCGAAGGAATGAAGAAGCTCGGTTTGCTTAAAGGCAAAACAAGCGACCTGATAAAGAAGAAAGCGTACCTGAAATATTATATGCACGGCGTCGGCCACTATCTCGGTCTCGACGTGCACGATGCGGGACGTTATTTCACCGATCAGCATGCACGCAGTTCGAAACCTTTCGCCCCCGGAATGGTGCTAACCGTCGAGCCAGGCCTATACATTCCGCCAGATGACAGATCAGCGCCGGCAAAATATCGCGGCATCGGGATCCGCATCGAGGACGACGTGCTCGTAACAAAGGAAGGTAATCGGAACCTGACATCGGCCGTACCGAAGAATGCTGATGAGATAGAGGCGTTAATGGCGAAATCTCGTCCCAAGAGGTAAGAAATCGTGACTTTTGAGCTAACCAGAGATCTGCCGCTTGCGTTCACGGGATTGGTCGTCGCAATACTTTTTGTTCAGTCTTCGCTTGATAAGGTCGCCGATTGGAAAGGTAACCTTGAATACCTGACCTCGCATTTTGAGAAGTCGCCGTTGGCTCCATTCGTACCCGTAATGCTAATCACGATCACCGTTATGGAACTCGCCACCGGCGTGGCGTCGGTTGTCGGACTGGCATATTTACTTGCTACCGGGTCGGCCATCGTACTTTTTTACGCGTCGATCGTTGGCTCGGCGGCGATCTGCGGGTTGTTCTTTGGGCAGCGCATCGCAAAGGACTACGCCGGAGCTGCGATCTTGATCCCTTATTTTCTACTCTTGATGCTGATGATGATCCTTTCGCTTCCGGCACGCACAGGCGTCATCGCTGGAGCCTCGTGATCTTCAGTTTTGCGACGTACTCCTTTTGATCGGTCGCTTTGTCGGCGCTTTTCGCCGGCAGCAGATCTTCGATCTCGATCGCCCAGCAATCCATCGTTACTGACTGCGGAGCCATATTCGTATTAAGTTCGAACGTTTTTGTCTCGTACATCCCGCTTACCGAGATCTTTATCTTCGCGTTTCCTGCCCAGATGCACTGAGCACCTTCCGGGCATCGCGAATCTTCTTCGACCGAGAGAAATTTTATCTTCAGGCGGCCCTTGACAGCGCTCTTCCGCTGACCGGCCTTCAGTGTTACGGTTTCAGGTGCTTGGGCGGTGATCGTCATCGTAAACAGTAGTGTAGTGATCAGGGCTAAGATCGCGATTTTCATCATCTTCCTCACAAATGGCGAACTCGGGACTCGATCCGCCGCATCCTTAGAACGGAGAAGGTGCCGCAAAGTTGCACCTAGATTTTACTATAACTTAGCGAGACGCCGCTTCGTATAATAGCCAAGAACACCAAATTTTAGCGTAAAGAAGGAAAGGATGTTTTATGAACCGGATTTATAAAAAGACAGTCACATTTGCCGCCGCTTTCACTCTATTTGTCGGCCTTCTGCCAACGGCCGCGGCCGCGCAGGCCAAGACCGCGGGAATCGATGCCGCCGGAATGGATACCGCGGTCCGGCCCGGCGACGACTTTTTTATGTATGCGAACGGTAGTTGGTACAAGAATACCGAGATCCCTGCCGACCGTTCATCCCTCGGTGCGTTCAACGTGATCGACGATGTCGTAAAGAAACGTACGGCAAGCCTGATCGAGCACGCCGAAAGGGCGAAAGATCCCGAATCGCGGGCCATCGCCAGCTACTACAAAGCCTTTATGAATGTCGAGGAGATAGAAAAGCTCGGCCTTTCGCCGCTCAGGTCCGGCCTCGCGGAGATCGCTGCGATCAAAGATGCCAAAGGCCTTTCGCGGGTGCTGGGAAGCCAACTCCGGGCGGACGTCGATCCGCTCAATATGACGGATTTCTACACGCCGCATCTTTTCGGGCTTTTTGTTTCGCCGAATTTCACTGACCCGAAGAAGAACGTCCCATACCTCCTGCAGGGCGGCCTTGGCATGCAGGAACGCGACGTATATCTGAAGGACGATGAGCGAAGCAAGATGCTTCGAGAAAAGTATCTTGAGCATATCGCCGCAGTTTTGAAGCTCGCAAACATCGACGACGCCGACGCGAAGGCAAAGCGGATCTTCGACCTCGAGCTCAAGATCGCAAAGGTTCATGCGGATCCTGAAGAGTCGAGCGACGTACACAAGGCGAACAACCCTTGGAAGCGCGTCGATTTCGCGGCAAAAGCACCCGGCATCGATTGGACCGCTTTCTTTACGGCGGCGAAGCTCGATGACCAGCCGCTTTTTATAGTTTGGCAACCCGGCGCGACCGTAGGTGAATCGGCCCTTGTCGGCAGTGAGCCTCTCGAAACGTGGAAAGAGTACCTCACCTTCCGGGCCATCGATTCTGCGTCGCCGCTTTTGCCCAAGGCATTTGCCGATGAAAGCTTCGATTTCTACGGCAAGACGGTGGCCGGCCTCCAGCAGCAATCATCTCGCGAACTGCGCGCGATCGCCGCCACAGGCGACGCATTGGGGGATGCCGTCGGTAAGCTTTATGTAGGAGAATATTTTCCGGCTCGCGCAAAGAGCGATATCCAGACTCTGGTCAAGAACATCGTCGCGGCGTTCGGCAACCGGATCGACGGTCTTACTTGGATGTCGCCAAAAACCAAGGCAAAGGCAAAGGAGAAGCTAGGCACGCTTTATGTCGGCGTCGGATATCCCGATAAGTTCCGCAGCTACGATGGTGTTGTCATCAAGGATAACGACGCTCTTGGCAACAACCGGCGCCTGAGCCTTTTCAATTACGAATGGAATCTCAAAAGCCTCCATCAACCGGTCGATAAGAGGCAATGGTGGATCACGCCTCAAACCGTCAACGCACTCAATGTGCCTCTTCAGAACGCTCTCAACTTCCCTGCGGCCATCCTGAATCCGCCGTTCTTTGATATGAACGCCGACCCGGTCGAGAACTACGGCGCAATAGGCGCCATCATCGGCCACGAAATAAGCCACAGCTTCGACAATATGGGAAGCGAGTTCGACGCTTACGGCAAGATGACGAAATGGTGGACACCGGAAGACTTTGAACATTTCACCGAATCCGGCAACCGTCTTGCCGCTCAATTCGATGCATACGAACCGCTGCCCGGTGTACACGTGAACGGTAAATTGACCCTCGGAGAGAATATCGCCGATGTCGCAGGCCTGTCAGCCGCTTACGATGCGTACAGGGTGGCTTACAACGGCAAGGAAGCACCTTCCAAGGATGGTTTCTCAGGCGATCAGCGGTTCTTCTTGGCGTTCGGACAGGCTTGGCGCGGAAAGATGCGGCCGCAACTGCTTCGTGCGATCATCGCGACAAACGGACACGCCCCGGGCGAGTTCCGTGCGGACACAGTCCGAAACCTCGACGCCTGGTACACCGCCTTCGGTGTAAAGCCTGGCGAGAAACTCTACCTTGCCCCAGAAAGCCGTGTGCGTGTCTGGTAAACTTCCCGCACGATGTCCTTTCCCTGCCCCACGGTCCCAATGGATCGCCGGGGCAGGTTAAAGCACCTGTTTTCAAGATCTTACGGGCACGACAAATGCGGGTTCGAAAATGCCCTTCGAGCGGACCTTCCGCTGAAGGCCGATTTGTTCGGACTGCGGCTCGGCTCAAAGCTTATAGCTGACGGCTGAGAGCCCTTTTGAGCCATTCTGCGGCCTTTGCGTCTATAAGACCCGCCCCGACACCCTCCCAAGAGTTCAGGTTTCGGCCGCTTTCCCAGTTCTGCATCGGGTTATCGCCCGACGGCCTTATCTTGTATATTCTTTGCCGCCACCTGGTACGGAAGTATTGGCCTTTTTGAGATGACATCTCGCTGTATTGACGGTATATTATCTACGCTATTCACTTCTTCGACAGATCGTAAGAACATTTTGCCCGGTGACGCAGTTTTTCATTAGAACCGAATAGAAAGCTTCGTGCGATGGGTGCTGTTTAGATGAAGATCCTAAAAGAGATTTTTTGGCCGCTGGTGGCGGTCGTTGCGGCATTTATTGTCGGCGGCATCGTTATCCTCATGCTCGGGGACAACCCGATCGAGGCGTATCGGCTTTTGCTTTCGAGCTCATTCGGCTCGCCGCGCGACGTTGGCTGGATGCTGCATTACGCAACGCCGCTGATATTCACGGGCCTTGCGGTCGCGGTCGCCCTTCGCTGCGGACTTTTGAATATCGGCGCCGAAGGCCAACTTTACGTCGCAGCCTTTGCCGCCGCATGGGTCGGCATCAAGTTCGGCGGCACGATCGTAACCGTCGGCACGGATCATCAGAATTGGTCGTGGGCGTCGCTTCCTGCGATCCTGCTCGTACCGATGTGCATCGCGGCGGCGATCATCGCGGGTGCGGTATGGGGCGGCATTCCCGGCGTCCTGAAGGCTAAATTCGGCTCACACGAAGTGATCAACACGATCATGCTGAATTTCATCGGCATCGCGCTCGTGAGCTACTTTACGCAGTATTACTACAAGATCCCGGGCGACCCGATCCTGCAGACCGCACCGATCGGCGAGAATGCGACGATCCCGCAACTCAGCTCGTTCATTCCCGGGCTGCCCGCGGACGTTCCACTGAATGTCGCTTTTCTACTCGCGATCCTGGCCTGTATCGCGGTCTATATTTTCCTTTGGAAAACGAAATGGGGCTATGAGCTGCGAGCGGTTGGACAGAATTCATCGGCGGCGGAATACGGCGGCATTTCGCCGAAAAAGCAGATCATTCTCGCGATGACGATCTCCGGCGCTCTAGCGGGAATGGTCGGCATCGGCGAGGTTCTCGGCACGCGGCACAATTTCTATAATGGCTTCTCGGCGGAATGGGGCTTTCTTGGCATCGCCGTCGCTCTGCTCGGGCGAAATCATCCGCTCGGAGTTTTTGTCGCCGCAATATTCTTCGGCGTGCTGCTTCGCGGCGAGATCTTCGTCGATGCATTCACGTCAAAGGTTTCGAAGGATCTTGGCTGGGTCCTGCAGGCGATCATTATCCTGTTCGTTGCGTGTCTGCAAAAATATTCGAGGAAATAAGCAATGGGCGAGATATTTACGTTAGCACTTCTTTTCTCATCGCTTAGGCTCGCGACGCCGTTGATCTTCGCTGCTTTGGGCGGACTTTTTTCGGAGCGTTCGGGCGTGATCAACATCGCGCTCGAAGGCCTCATGCTCGCCGGTGCGTTCACGGCCGCGGTCGTGACTTATCAGGTCGGCGATCCGTATATCGGCGTTCTCGCAGGCGTGGGAGCCGGGGCATTTCTTGCATTCGTCTATGCCGTTGCGTGCATCAAGTTCGAGGCGGATCAGGTCGTTGCTGGAATGGCGATCAACTTTCTGATGATCGGCCTGCCTGCGCTGATCTCGGGCGCGATCTACGATTCTTCCGGCTCGACGCCGCAGATCGACAAGATCCTGCAGCTTCCAGATTTTTACAATCGCATCTCGATCGCCACCATCGTGGCCCTCGCCCTCGTTCCCATCTGCTGGTGGATAATGTACAAGACGCCGTTCGGCCTTCGCATCAGAGCGACAGGCGAACATCCGGAAGCGGCCGAGACCGCGGGCGTGAATGTAATTCGGCTGCGTTATGTTGCGGTAACGATCTCAGGCGTACTCGCAGGACTTGGCGGTGCGTATCTCTCGATCGGGCAATCGTCGCTCTTTACACGGAACATGACCGCCGGCCGCGGGTTTATCGCTCTTGCAGCACTTATCCTCGCAAAATGGCGGCCTGTTCCCGTCCTCGGAGCTTGTCTATTTTTCGGTTTGACCGAGGCGTTGTCGATCCAGATCCAAGGCGCATCTTGGGCGAAGATCGGCGGAGAGGAAATTCCCGTCCAGTTCATCCAGATCATTCCGTATCTGCTTACGATAATTGTACTTGCAGGATTCATCGGCCTCTCGCGTGCGCCAAAGGCCCTCGGCATTCCGTATAGTAAAGAAGACTAAACTATGCCTTCCACTTTAGATCCGCGTGAAGCGGCTGAATTCATCCGGACGCGCTTTAGCGACCCTATTTCGACCGCCGTAGTTCTCGGCAGCGGCCTCGGTGCTTTTGCCGACGACATCGAGGATGCCGTACGCATCCCTTACGAAGATATCCCCGGCTTCGCTCGCTCGACCGTCGAGGGCCATGCCGGCCAGCTTGTTCTCGGAAAAGTTGGCGGTCTGAACGTTGCTGTCCAGCAGGGACGCTTTCATTTCTACGAAGGCTACGAAATGGAGCAGGTGATCTTTCCGACGCGTACCTTCGCATCGCTCGGCGTGAAGAACCTTATCCTCACGAACGCGGCGGGCAGCCTCAACACCGATATGACGCCCGGTTCGCTGATGGTCATCACCGACCATCTGAACCTTATGGGTGTGAATCCGCTGCGCGGAAAGAACGATGATTCATTCGGGCCGAGATTTCCTGATATGACGGAAGTTTACGACCGCGAACTTCAGCAGTACGCTGAAGAAGAAGCCGCGGCGATCGCGAGCAATGGATCACATTTCTTTTTGGGACGCGGCGTTTACTGCGGCCTTTCCGGCCCGACGTATGAAACCCCAGCGGAGATCCGTATGTATCGTCTGCTCGGCGCGGATGCCGTCGGAATGTCCACCGTCCCCGAAGCGATCGCGGCCCGACATGCCGGATTGCGCGTGCTCGGAATTTCCTGCATTACGAATCTTGGCGCAGGCCTAAGCGGTGAGATAATACACCACGCAGAGGTAATGGAAACGGGCGAAAGGGTAAAAGGCGTCTTCAAGGATCTTTTGAAACGCGTGATCGTAAGGATCGGAAATTGAATTCGACTCTATGATAATTGGTATTTGTGGAGGCACAGGTTCTGGAAAGACAACGATCGCCCGTGCGATCGTCGATGCCGTTGGTTCCGAGAACGTCGTTCTGGTCGAGCAGGATTCCTACTATAGAAATCTTGCCGATATGCCGCTCGATGATCGTCATCATGCAAACTTTGATCATCCCGACGCGATCGACAGCGATCTGCTCGTAAATCACGTCAAACGTCTCAAGCTCGGCCAGCCGATCGATATGCCGATCTACGATATGGTCACGCATACACGCAGCGACCGTGTCGATGTGATCGAACCCCGTCCGGTCGTGATCGTCGAAGGGATCCTGATATTCGCGGAACCGCGGATCCTGGAGCTTCTTGATGTGCGTGTCTTTGTTGACACGCCCGATGACGTTCGCCTTATCCGACGCCTGCGACGCGACATCAACGAACGCGGACGCACCTTCGAGCGAACTCTCGACCAATACGAAAAGACGATCCGCCCGATGCATTTCGAGTTCGTCGAACCCTCGAAGCGTTTTGCTGATGTGATAATTCCTGAAGGCGGACAGACAGACACGAGCGTAAGTATGTTGTGCAGCCTTGTGCGCGAAAAACTTAAAGCGCAAGGGATCGACCTCGGCAGCCGTTTGACGATTTCGTAGGATCTCGCGGCCGCCTTTGTGCCACTTTTTTGACCGTGAGCGTGAGTTGAGAACAATATGTCATCTGAAGTCTCCAACACTGATCTGATCGCGGCGGCCGCCGAGGCCCGCGAACGCGCACATGTTCCCTTCTCGCACTTCCAGGTCGGAGCCGCACTCGAAACCGTTACAGGCGAGATCATCAAAGGCTGCAATATCGAGAACGCGAGCTACGGCCTGACATTGTGCGCCGAACGGGTCGCGATCTTTAAGGCGGTGTCCGACGGGCAAAGGGAATTTTCCGCACTCGCCGTCGTTGTAGATACCGACGAGCTTACGCCGCCCTGCGGTGCCTGCCGCCAGATCATTTGGGAGTTCTGCGGCGACATTCCCGTCACAATGGCGAACCTCAAAGGCCGCGTCGAAACAATGCGAATGAGCGAACTTTTGCCAAGAGCTTTTGATGCAGGATTTTTGGACCGAACCTAATGTTCGCAACAACTTAGCCCGTAAAATCAGCCACCTAGTGGACGATTTTCAGCCACTTGGTGGTTGATTTTCAGCTGGGCCCGGTGCCGTCAAGGGTATTTTCAATACATTAGTACTTGTGCCCGCTAATGAACTCGGGAAATCGATAGGTCGGATCCATAATATTCAACTATGTACAAGTTAAAGTTATTCGTTGCTCTCCTACTCTTCTTTTCGCTGAGCTTTCCTGTTGCAGGGGCGGCTGCGAGTTCTTCTGCGAAAAGGGTTGATGTTTTGATCGTTGGCGGGACGGTCGTGACGATGGATGGCGATAAACGCGTCATCGAGGATGGAGCGGTGGCGATACGCGGCGACAAGATCGTTGCGGTCGGTTCGACGCGAGAGCTGTCGAGAGAATATCGTGCACGCGAGGTCATCAACGCGAGGGGCAAGGCGGTGATTCCGGGCCTCATCAACACGCACACGCACGTGCCGATGACGCTCTTTCGAGGCATCGCGGACGACCTCGACCTGAACGAATGGCTTACGAAATACATCTTCCCGGCCGAGGCGAAGAACGTGAACGAGGAGTTCGTTCGTGTCGGTACTCGGCTTGGCCTTGCCGAGATGATTCGCGGCGGTACGACCACGTATTGCGATATGTATTATTTTGAGGACGCTATCGCCGACGAAACAAAGAAGGCCGGAATGCGCGGCGTTCTGGGTGAGACGATCATTCAGTTTCCGGTCGCCGATAACAAGACTCCTAATGAGGCCCTCGCCTACACCGACCGCTTCATCGCCAAATGGAAAAACGATCCGCTGATCGTCGCCGCGGCGGCTCCGCACGCGCCTTATACCGTTTCGACCGATGATCTCAAGCGCGTTCGAGCTCTCTCTGACAGGCTAAATGCACCGGTCGTCATCCACGTCGCAGAAACAAAGAAAGAACGCGACGACATTCTCGCAAAATACGGCAAGACGCCTGTCGATTATCTCGAGAGCATCGGCTTTCTCTCGGACCGCACGATCATCGCCCACAGCATTTGGGTGACGGACGAGGAGATCAACGTTCTCGCCAAAAGGAACGTGGGCGTCGGTCACTGTCCGCAATCGAATATGAAACTCGCATCGGGCGTCGCACCGGTTCCCGCAATGCTGAAAGCAGACCTCGCGGTCGGGCTCGGAACCGACGGTGCGGCGTCGAACAACGATCTAGATATGTGGGAAGAGATCGATACCGCCGCGAAACTTCACAAAAACCACTCGGGCGACCCGAAGGTCGTCAGTGCCGAACAGGCGTTCGAGATGGCGACGATCCGCGGCGCACGAGCGCTTCATCTCGATAAGCTCATCGGCTCGATCGAGGTTGGAAAGCGTGCCGACATCGCGATCGTCGGTCTCGATTCCGACCATCAGACGCCGTTCTACAACATTTATTCGGCGCTCGTCTATTCGACGAAGGCCGCTGACGTTGACACCGTTGTCATCAATGGCCGAATCGTGATGAAGGGTCGCCGTTTGCTCACGTTAAACGAAAATGCTATAAAAAAAGACGCAAACGCATACCGCGATAAAATCATCAAGAGTTTAGGCAATTGATCGGGCGGGTGAGAAAGGAGTGGGGATTCCACACCTTTTTGTTTGTGTTTTTAAGGTTTTTCTTGGGTCCTTTGTATTGAGCCGGCGCTTCGGCCGGCTCTGGCCTTTACGGAGACACCTCATCCAAATGGAGAAAGGATGCCGTTAAACGTCAGAAAGTTTTTTACATCAATGCTTTTGATCTGCGGCAGCTGTTCCGCCGCGGCTCTCGCTCAAACGACGCCGCTCCCGCAAGCTTCGCCGGCGGTGCAAGCCCCTACTCAATCAGCTCCGGCCGCACCGACCGTAACTTCAGGTGACCTGCTCCGTGCCCGCATTTCCAAAGCAAAAGCATTCATAGCCGTCCGCAACTACAGCGCAGCAACCTACGAGCTCGAAAATGTTCGTCGTGAATCTTCCGATCCCGCGATCCTATCGGGTGTAAATGTGCTGTTGATGAACAGTTATCTCGAGCAGGGCGATTACAAGCGCGCGCAGGACCTTTTGAAAGAATTTTACGCCGAGCAGAAGACCACAAAGGCAGGCGCAAAAGCGAACTATTTTGCCGTCGCCGGCCAGATCGTAAAAGGGGCGCGCAATCGCCTCGAGCGCTATCAAATGCTCGGCCTGAGCGTCACCGACCGAACGCTTCCGCTTGAGGCCGTCAACGATCTTGAAAGAATGCGCGAAACCCTCGAGATCGTAATCGCAGAATCTAGGGAAATGGGCTCAGACCCGACACGATCCGGCGATGCGATGGCTCTTCTCGAAGAGGCGACGAATTCGCGAAGCATGCTCGCGCGCGACGAATATGATTCGAGGCGTTGGAGGAACGAGGTAGCAGATGCTCGCGAGGACATCGCGAATTCGCGTTCGGTGGTCGTCAGCGCCATCAGCGGAGTGCCGTCGACCAATGTTGCCGACGGCAAGGCGGTCGCCGAAAAGCAAGCGCCTCCGACCATCGAGGTCAAGGCGGCTTCATCGGCGCCTCGGTCAACTTCAATTGCGTTCGAACCCGTAGGGCCAAAGTCGGAACCGACCCCGGACGTTTCGCGCCCGCGTCAAGTTGATGGTGCCGGAGATACGTCCGCGGCCAAGCCGGTTGAAAAACCTTCTGCCCCTCAGGAGGCCGCAGCACAACAGACCGTGAAACCGGATCCAAAGCCCGAACAGGTCGTTCCGGCCGGACCTTCGACCGACCCGACAAAAGAGGTTGGCCCTATGAGCGTCGGATCCCTCACCGAATATGCCACCAACCGTCCGGCCCCGATCTATCCTTCCTTCGCCCGGACGGCACACGCGGTAGGCGTCGTGCGCGTCGATGTGGTCGTTGACGAAAGCGGCGAGGTCGCCTCGATCGAAAAGACAAGCGGGCCGTCTTTGCTGCAGGGTGCGGCTAAGGATGCGATCCGCAAATGGCGTTTCAAGCCCTTCGAACGCGATGGCCAACCGGTAAAGGCGGTCGGTTTCGTAAACTTCAATTTTTCTTTATAGGCTTAGGCTTTAATAATTGGGTGGGTTTTGCGGGGGTGTCCAACCGCCGGCAAGATCGGCCAATTACTCTTTTGCATTGAAGATATCGGCATTTCTTGAGATAATTCCAAAAGCCTGATCTTGCCGACGCAGTTTTCTCTTTGTGGCGTAGAACGGCCGCCTTTTGGCATCAGCCGAAGGCTGAGTCTAGATCTAGAAGTAAGTAGAACGCAATTTTCCGTAAGTCCTGCCCGTCTAACCTGTGTTATCTCTGGGTTTGTGTCCGAGGATCCAATAATTCCTATGTTAAAGAGCAGAAATTTTTTGTTGGCGGCGATAGCTGTGGTTACACTCGCCATCCTTGTCCACACAGCAGCAGAACGTACGCAGGTCTCGGCCGCCGCACCGCACAAGAGGTGGATAACGGTCGATCTCAATGAGCTCAAGACGATGCAGGTGTTCGCCGCGATGGACGGCCGATTCCTCGCTCCTGAGATCGTGACGGTGAAGAACGGAATCGCCGTCCTTCATGCGACGGATGATGAAATATCGATCATCTCCGAACACGCGCATAAGGCTCTCCATAAATGCGCCGGGTTTATGGCCCACCCCGATGAACAGGATGCTCTGGACACGATCGATATGGTCACCGGGCCGAAAGCCTCTGTCGTTACGCCCAGCTATACGATCGACAATTTCGCGACCGTTCAGCCGCTTATCGACGGCATGGCCGCTCCAAATATCAAATCGACCATCACTTCGCTTTCCGCGTTCAATACGCGTTATTACAATTCGCCGACCGGTGCGGATTCGGCACTCTGGATCAAAGACAGATGGACGGCCCTCGCCGCCGGACGCAGCGATATTACCGTGCAGTTCTTCAACCACACTTGGCTGCAGCCGTCTGTGATAATGACCATTCAGGGAACGACGGAACCCGGAGAGATCGTGATCCTTGGCGGCCACCAGGATTCGATACGTTCGGGCTGTTCGGCAAGCACGACGTGTCAGACACTGACTGCCCCGGGTGCCGACGACGACGCATCCGGTATCGCCTCGCTCACTGAGGTGATCCGAGTGGCGATGGAAAATAACTACCATCCGGCAAAAACAGTGACCTTTATGGCCTACGCCGGTGAAGAAGCCGGCTTGCTCGGTTCAAAGGCGATCGCGACCGCCTATCAGGCGGCAGGAATGAATGTTGTCGGTGTTCTTCAGCTCGATATGACGAACTACAAGGCACCTTCGACCGACATTGCGATGATCACAGATCATACGAACGCGGCCCAGAATACATTCGTCCGGAGCCTTGCGAGCACCTATCTGCCCTCGCTGATCGTTGTTGATACGCAGTGCGGATATTCCTGCTCAGATCATGCCTCATGGGACTCTCGCGGATACGCAGCGTCTTTCCCGTTCGAGGCTCCAATGAATTCGGACAATCCGTTCATCCACACGGCGAACGATACGCTCGCCAACAGTGACCCGAACGCTAACCACGCCCTGAAGTTCGCGAAGCTCGCGGGTGCCTATATGGCAGAGCTCGCAAAGGGCACGATCGCTCCCGCCGCCGCTTCCGGCGAGAAGTTCGCGGATTTCGACGGTGACGGAAAGACAGATGTTTCGGTCTTTAGGCCGTCCAACAGCGTTTTCTATATTCAAGGATCGACGGCGGGATTTTCGGCGACGCAATTCGGCCTCTCAACGGATCAGCCTGTCCCCGCGGATTTTGACGGCGACGGAAAGACCGACATCGGCGTTTACCGCGATGGTGTATGGTATTCGATGCTAAGCGGCAACAGCACGGTGAACATCACGAGCTTCGGACTTGCTGGCGACAAACCTCAGCCGAAGGATTTCGACGGCGACGGCAAGNNGACGGCGACGGAAAGACCGACATCGCCGTGTATCGTGACGGCGTCTGGTATCTCCAGCAAACGACCGCGGGCTTCTCTGCCTTCCAGTTCGGGATCGCTTCCGATATTCCCGCTCCCGGCGATTACGATGGCGACGGAAAGGCCGACGCCGGTGTTTACCGTGATGGGGTGTGGTATCTGCTTCGTTCGACCGGCGGCTTTACCGTTACAGGGTTCGGCCTTGCGGGTGACAAGCCGCTCCCATCGACGTTTGTTCCGTAAGGCATCACGCGGGTGCGTGAACATTGCAAGATGGCACGGACCGAGTTCATTCTCGTTCGTGCCATTTTTTGTTTGAATTGTGGTCGTTCAACAGATGTCGTCAACAGATCTATCGGTATCGCGGCAGCTCGCTCCCGAAGAGCTTGAACTCAAGAAGAAGGAGCGCGTCCTTGAGCGCCTGAAGGATCGTATCGCGTTCCGCGAAGAGGATATGGCGGACCTTCGCGGTGAACTCGAACGCTTCGAAGCTCAGTATTCGATGCAGGTCGGCCGCCTATATGCCGAGATCGACGAGATCGAGGCCGAGATCGCCGAAGAAGAGTTAAAGCTCGTGCCCGACGACGAGGAGATCAAAAAGCGTGTCGAGGAACTACGCCGAAAGGCCGAGGAATCCGCCGCTCGTGCCGCTGCCGCCGAAGCTGCCGAAAAAGGTGATTGGAAGCCGACCGCCGAGGCGAAAAAGGCGTATCACGACCTCGCACGTACGATACACCCCGACCTTGCCGTTGATTCCGAAGAGAAAGAGCGGCGTCACATACTGATGGCCGAACTCAACAAAGCATATTCTTCCGGCGATCAGGCCCGGTTAGACAAATTGGCAGATGATCTGCGCCATTCTCCGGCCCTTGTCGCGGGAGATTCGATCGGCGACCGCCTCGTTCGCGTTATCCGGCAGATCGCACAGGTGAAGAACCGCGTTTCTGAGCTTGAAAAGGAGGCGAAGGCCGCAAAAAGCTCTGAAACCTACGCCCTTTTCTGCAAAGCACGCGATGAAAGGGCCGAGGGACGCGATATGATCGCCCAGATCGCCGCGCGCACCGCGGTACACATCATGCGTGCAAATCGCCGTCTGGAGAGCCTCAGAAGCGTCAATAGGGCCGCAAAAGCCCACGTTCAGGAGACGTTCGGCATGAATATCGAGGATTTTCGCGAATCTGGCGCAAAAGGGCATAAAAAGCCTGTTGACAAGAATCGCTGATTATGTAAACTCTATTTACTGTCGACGTGAGTTATTGAAGTATTGCGTCGCTCCCTCTGACCCTCTCCGGAGTTTTTTGCGTTGAGAAGGTCGCTTTACAAGCCAACGACAAGGTTTTTCGCACGAACGTGCTCCACGTACGGGAATGCGAAAAAAGAGGGAGGCGGTGTGGGAGACGTCTCCCTCGTTTTGCGCCTGCCTATCAGATCGCCCGTCCTGCCCTCCAATCTCCAACGGTCAAAAAGCCCAACGTCCTTGCACAAAGGATGCCGTAAAAAGAGCAAGATAGAGGATCGAGATGATAGAGGCAACAGCGAGTCGCGCGGGCTTCTTGAAGACAATTGCCATCACAATAAACATTGGAAACAAAGTCAGAGTGTATCTCGGTACGCTCAGAATGAATGAGGTGCTTACAAAGAGTAGCAACGAAGCAATCATCCAAACTCGGTACGATGCTCGCATTGATCTCCATCCAATTAGAGTCATCAAGAGCCCGAAGCCCAGAAATATGATTTCGAACGCTCCCTCTAGCATTTGCGTAGGACGCGTCTCGGCAAGGACTCCACGAAACTTTCCAAACACCGCGGGAATCGGATTCGCCAAGAATTTCTGCCAGTGCTCGCGTTGAGCTGCCATAAATGCGAATGGATCGCCAAAGACGAAGTAGTTCAGCGCCAAGTACGCAAGGAAACCGATGGGTACAAGGCCAAGCCAAAGCCACGACCAGTTGAATTTTCGGTCTTGTCGCCAGAGGTACCAAACCTCCAATGGCAGGGCTAAGCAGAGGACCAATCCGTTAATTCGAGTAGCGCAGGCTACTGCTCCGAGCAATCCGGCCAACAGCCATCTATCCTTCCTGGCCGCAAGAAACGACGCGACCACTAATGCAAGAAACGCGCTCTCCGTGTAGGGAATGTGCAGAAAGTAAGATGTCGGATAAATGAAAAGAAACCACACGGAGATATCCGCCACGCGTGAAGGATGGTCAAGGCGAACAAGGTCGTGAAAAAATACACCAAGGAACACCGATGCAATGCCCGAAACAATAATACCGCTCATTGCACTATCACCCGTTATCGGTGTTAGCAAACTCACCAGTAGCGGGTACACCGGAAAGAAGACGATGTCCCATCTGTGCGGTCCAACTGCCGTGTATCCCTGTTGCGCAATATTGAGATATGCAAGCGCATCCCAGCGAACCCAAATGCTTGACAAGCGCCCAACGGTCTGAGTCGAAAGTAAGAGAAACGCAATGAAACCGAAGCTCAAGATCGCAAGCTTGGCCCCAACAACGAAAATAACGATAGACCGGGTCTCACGCACAAATTCCTAATATGGTTGGAATGAAACTGGAATATCCGAGCTTTGACCCATTGAAACAACTTGGAGACCAACCGAACTGCCCTGAATCCAAAAAGTAGCCGTTGATGGTCGCCAAATTGCCAAATCTGTCTTTGCATCCCCATCATAATCTGCGGATGTCGGTACATCACCCGTGGAACCAAAATGTGTCGAGTAAAAGCCAACCTCGGATCCAAGCACATACCAATTCCCGTCGGATGGGCGCCAAACCGCGATGTCAGCTTTAGAATCGCCATCATAGTCTGCTGCAGCCAACTGATCACCATTGAGGCCAAACTCTATGGCTGAGAAGGAATTTAGGTAGTAATCGTAAATGTACCAGACTCGGTCTGAGGGTCGGAAAACCGCACAATCGGCTCGTCTATCGCCATTAAAATCAGCCGGAACCGGCACGTCGCCGTTAGTTCCGAACTGTACCGCGGTAGTGATGCCAGTGCCGCTTCGAAGGACGTACCAGACACCCGTCCCCGGCCGCCATACAGCAATATCCGTTTTTAGATCACCGTCATAGTCTTTCGCTACCGGCGTATCCGAAGACAATCCAAATGGAACAGCCACAAGGGAATTATTTGTGCTCTGAAGGACATACCAAGTAGAGTTTGAGGGCCGCCAAACAGCAAAATCTGTTTGGCCATCGCCGTCATAATCACCCGGCACAAGCTTGTCGCCATTCGTTCCCCACTGAAAGGTGCTAACGGTGGCGTCGGAGTTCCTAAAAACCTTCCACGTACCTGTTGACGGATCCCAGAGCGTCGGGTCGGCATTCCGGTCATCGTCAAAATCAGGAATGGTGGGTGGTCGGAGATCAATCGGCTGAAAAAAAGGGGCATCGATCGGATCCGTCAAAAGCTTCTGCTTATCCTCTGGCAAGAAATAAGTATCAGGAAAGAAATAATATCCAACATACATCCACGAAAGATAAGCCGTAACCCCACCACTGCAACCACCATATTCTCCGCCACTACCACAACCCGGTGGGTGCGGTAAGTCCCATGTATGCCCAAGTTCATGCCCGGCTCCACCTATCCAACGATATATTCCCCCGTTGTCAGGTGAATCACCCGAACATTGTGGCACATTTTGTTGCCGAGTGAGACCCCTGAGATCATTTGCGGCTAGCACCGCCCAGCCGCCATTTGGTGGTACACCATTCGCCCCGATCCCTTGTCCGCACTCGGGATCTGCGTCGATAAAAAAATTCCATCGATTATCTGGATCACCAAAGTATCCTCCAGTGTAACGAAACCCCTCGCCAAGGGAGTTGTTGAGGAACCATGATGCAAAACCACCGTTCTCATGCGTCCGATACCAATCCGCAGTATGATCAGTCTGGTAAACCTCAATCTGCGGCTCAAAGGTTACATCGTTTCCAAGTTCAATCTGGTATCTCTCGCGTAAGTACAGAGCCATGTCGAAAAGTGCAACCTTATAGTCGTCTCGGACCTGTCTATCGGATGGCACGAGATAGACAAAGCGCGCCTTCTTCTCCCCCCCCCCTACTATTTCGCCCGACAGACTACGGAAGGAAGGCGCAAACCTCTTCAAGTTCGATTCAGATATCCATTCCATCGGAACTTGATCCGAAACAAAGGTCGATCCATCTGCTGACAAAGCTTGACCGTTGACCGAGCAAAAACTTAGACCAACCATACCCGCAAGCAGGAGCCAGCTATAGAGCATCTTCATTGGCAATCTCTCCTAAATTTAATCTGCGCACCGGTAGGGTGAGATACGTTATCGTAAAGCCTAGCTCAAAGCCTGTCAACTCGTTTTGCGCCTGCACGTCAGATCGCTCGTCCCGCCGCCGCACCCGAAGCCCACGCCCACTGAAAGTTATATCCGCCGAGCCAACCCGTTACGTCCAGGACTTCGCCGATAAAATAAAGTCCCGACTGCAATTTGGATTCCATCGTCTGGGATGAGACATCTTTGGTCGAAACGCCGCCGAGCGTAACCTCTGCTCGATCCCAGCCTTCTGTGGCGTCAAAATTCACACGCCAGCGTTTGAAGATATCGGCGGCCGCATTTCGAGCGGACGGATCGAGTTCGCTGATCTTTCTTCTCGCCCATTTTTGCGGAAGGAACGCCTCGACGATCCGCTTCGAGAGATGTTCTGACAAGACGGTTGCGAGATGTTGGGGAGATTCCGCTCTTTCTTCAAACAGAGATGTAAGATCGACATCCGGCAGCAGGTCGATCTCAACTGATTCATTCGGCGACCAGTAGTTCGATATCTGCAGGATCGCCGGGCCGGAAAGTCCTCGGTGCGTGAACAGAACGCTCTCGCGAAATGCCGCGCCGCCGCAACGAGCTTCGGCATCGACAGAGACACCCGAAAGCTCGGGGAACGCCCTTCCCTTGAGCCGCATCGCGACGAGCGAAGGCCTTGTTTCCGTGATCTTATGGCCGAACTGCCGTGCGATGTCGTATCCGAGGCCGGTCGCGCCGACCTTCGGAAAAGAAAGTCCGCCGCAGGCGACGACGAGACTTTCGGCTTCGAAGTTCGCCGCGTCGGTGCGAACAGTGAATTTGCCTGTATGCTCCACGCCCTTGATCTGTGAGTTCGTAAAGATCTCGACCTTCGCCGCCTTCGCTTCCTTCAGGAGCATCTCGACGATCGCCCGTGAAGATTCCCGACAGAATAGCTGTCCGTGCTTCTTCTCCTGAAATGGGATCTTGTGTCGTTTGACGAGGCCGATGAAATCCTGCGGCGTGTATCTTGCGAGAGCGGATTTTGCGAAATGCGGGTTCTGCGAGACAAAATTCTCGCTGCCGACGTCGAGATTCGTAAAATTGCAGCGGCCGCCGCCTGAGATGATGATCTTGCGGCCGACCTGGCCGTTGCGTTCGAGAACGGCGACACGACGACCGCGTCTTCCTGCCTCGATCGCACAGAAAAGCCCGGCCGCACCGCCGCCGATCACCACCGCATCGAAACGTCGATCAGGCAAGATAGCGTTCCTTCAAGATGTTCAGATGATGGCGAACGTGGCCGAGCATTATGCCCGCAAGCGCCCGGACCGAAATGGGGCTGTCGTTTGCCGTCCCAATTCTTTTTAGGTCGGCTTCGTCCATACTGTCGAGCATCAGGCAGTTGGCCTGGCGTATCAGGTCGAATTCGTCGAACAGGTTGGCGAACGTGCGCTCATTCGCGTGTGAGAACGTCGTGTAACCCGGATTCTCCTGATCAAAACCCTCGATCGGCGTCGTATCGCCCCGCGAAATGCGATGCATCCGATACGCAAAGATCCGCTCGCAGTCAGTGAGATGGCTTATGACCTCTTTGATCGTCCATTTGCCCTCGTCGTAGGCGAACGTGCCGCGATCTTCCGGCAGATCCTTCATCGCGGCACGCAATTCCGCAGCCTGCGCAACGAAGGCTTCGCGAATGTCGGCTTCCGGGACGAGGTCAAGATACTTGCTGTAATATGGGTTGAATTCCGCTGCTTCCGGTTTGAACATATGAACTTTCCTTTAGTTTGCTAGAATAGCAGAGAACTTCGGAGTAGATAATGTCCAGGATCGTCTATTTTACGCTCGCATCGGCCATCGTCCTTTCATTCGCTATCTTTGCCTCTGCACAAGGCGGCGGCAAGGCAGAGCCGAATCGCATCGACGTTGGGCCGAGCGGCACGACCGTCCGCGGACGCCTGTCGAACGGCCAGGAAATGGAATACGTCTTTAGCGCAAAAGCGGGTTCGCAGATCACGATCAAGAACTCATCGCCAAGCGCTTTCGATTTTCGGGTATTCTCCGAAGAGGCCGACCTGGAGACAGAGTTCGAAAGCTCGCCGACACTCACGCTCACGCTGCCGAAAGACGGCGACTACTGTTTCTTCGTTCGCAAAAAAGCCGGCGGTGCCAGAACCGCGTCCTTCCGATTGACGCTGCACACCTCACCCCTTGCGTCGCCAACGACAAATAATAGTGTCGACCCGTGTTGGTTTACTGCACCGAACGGCTTTGAAGTGACTCCTCAAGACGTCATCAGGGTTCGGCAGAATCGCGAAATGTACGGCTATCCGTCCGACACCAGCTTGGACGAAGCCGTATCTATCTATAACGCAGAGCTAAAATGCTATCCCAAATCGGACATGCCCTTGTCCGCAGAGGAGATCATCGCCGCGGTATCGACAAGCGCCGATTACGGCTCCGAGAAGTTGGCCGTCGGTTGGAAGGACGCGATATCGTCCATCCTTTCGAAAAAGCTTCTACCGAAAGGCTCGCTTTTACTCGGCGAGTCAACCGGAAAGCTCATCCCGGTCTTCGGGTCACCCGATTACAAGTTTAGCGAGTCGAATCCACGCATCAATAGGATCTACCTGTTCCTTGGCCTCGACAAGAAACCAAGATTGGGAGGCGTCGACCAGTCACAGATCATTCTACTAAGGAAGGTAATGATCGGCGGGAAGACCTCGTCCCCGTAGGGGACGCGAGATTATAGCCCAGGGTAAGGCCGTCGCGGCCGCGAGCGTGCGGAGCACGCGTCAAGATCGGTAGCTACACATGCAGCCGCAGGCGAAATGTGTAGAACGAGCCAATAATGTTCGCCGGAGCGTGCGGAGCACGCGACAGAGGATCTTAACGGCGAAGCCGCCTCCGAGGGATAGTTTTCTGCCCTGATCCACCGCATTTTAGATGCTGTGGCAATTCAAATCCATCAAGCCACGAATGCACGAATAAGAACGGATGCGTTGACCGATGGATCTCTATTTATTCAGTGAGCATAGAGGAATTCATTCGTGCATTCGTGGCTATCTTTTAATGCAAGTTTGTAGCGACGAATGAAAAATATCCATTGACACGTATGATATACTCGTGAGTGCGGTGCAAACATACGTTTTACACCTGATCTTTGACAAAATTGACAGAATTTGTAACGCGAGCCTCGAAAAACGCGGATGTTTGTTCCGTTTTGTTCCGCTTGTTCCGTTGCGGGCGGAACGGAACAAACATCGAGGAACTGTCTTCGTCCCTGTAGGGGATGCATGAATGTAGCCCAGGGTAAGGCCGCTGAATTGCCACGAGCTTCAGCCCGTGGTGAGCTTTTCCTCAATATTCTGCCGGAGCGTGCGGAGCACGCGACAAGAAGTCGGCGGCAAGCCGCCTCCGGAATAGGCGGTTACGCTTATCGGTCGGGCGAGCCCGACCGCACTGCAATGCGGCAAGCCGCCTCCAAGAGAACTGAAAACGGAGAATTGAGAATGGAAAATGTGGTTTGATCTTTTTTTTGCGAAATTCTGGGACAAATCACGTAAGTGATTGAGAACACGTCACTTATTTGTCCCAAGAGCTGTCCCAGAGTTGTCCCACGAGCGTCTCGGTTGGGACAAAAGACGGCCATGTCGGCGGCCGAGCCGCCTCCGAGATCGGTTTTGGGTTACGGTTCCACGGCATAAATGCCGTGGCAATTCGGCGGGAATCTGCGTCGAGTGCTGCGCCCTTACTGACGTGCGGGCTTCTGCAATGCTGACCGCCCGCTGCTCCCTCCACCCCGGCCTTCGGCCACCCCTCCTCGGGCAGGAGGGGAACTGGCGGATCTGACTTCTGCTGACGGCTCACTGACGACTGCCTCAGGCGTGCATGAAGGCGCCGTTGAGGCGGTTGCTCATATTTCGGGCGACAAAGGCGGCTCGCATCTTGGCTTCTTCGGTAACCTCGCCGGCGAAGAACTCATCGAGGGTCGCGTAGAAGATCTCGATCCAACGGGCGAAATGATCGGGGAGGAGCGGTGACTTCTCGTGAAGATCGATGTGCGGGACGAGCGGACTGTTGAAATAGACCGGACGCCCGAAGAGCACCTTTTCCCAAAAATCGGTGATAACGGGGATGTGCTTGTCGAGGTTCAGGTCGATGAAATGATGGCCGATCTCGTCGTCGGCGATCGCTGTCTCATAGAACTTCCATAGAAGTTTTTCAAGGTCGGCTCGTTCTTGTATGTCTTTCATTACTGCAAATAGGATCTATTCTGTGGTGACTTCCTCTTCGCCCTTCAAAGCCGCGTGGAGCGTGTGCCAACTTAAAGAAGCACACTTTACACGAGCGGGAAATTCGAGCACACCGGCGAAGATCTTGAGTCGCCCGAGATGGTTCTCTGTCGCCTCGGCGTCGAGTTCGCCGGTGACCATCTTGTGGAATTCGTCGAAGATGATCTCCGCTTCTTCGCGGGTCTTGCCCTTGACGAATTGCGTCATCATCGACGCAGATGCCTTAGAGATCGCGCAGCCCGAACCCTTGAACGCTACGTCCGCGACCGTGTCGCCGTTGAGCTTTACATAGACGCGAAGTGCGTCGCCGCAAAGCGGATTGTTGCCGTCCGCGGTGCGGTCGGGCGATTCGATCTCACGAAAGTTCCGCGGATTCTTGTTGTGTTCGAGGATGACCTCTTGATAAAGCTCGCTAAGTTCGGACATTACGTTGTTTATATTCTCTCCCCGATCGGTGCCGTGAACCTTGCATCGACCACGTCGCCCGTATTTAATAATGCGGCGGGTTCAAAAAGCAGGACCTCGACCTCCTTATCAGCCACCGGCCGATGCTCGACGCCGCGTGGAACGATAATGAATTCGCCAGGTTCAAGATCAACGGAACGGTCGCCAAATTCGATGCGGAAGCTGCCTCGAACAGCCATGAACATCTCGTCCTCATTCTCATGTGTATGCCACGGGAAGGCCCCTTCGAACTTGACGAGCTTAACCTCCTGGCCATTGAGTTCGCCGACGACCTTCGGGCGCCAATGTTCATTGATCAGCGCAAGCTTTTCCGACAAATTCACCTTGTTCATTTCTTTACTCACAGTGCCACAGAGTACTACGGACGCACCTTCAGCGCCTTGTCGAGAAACTTCTGCATCAGGTCGGTGAGCGGATGGGCCGCCTTGTTGTCGGGGTCCTTGCGAGCGAAGATCGCGGTGCCGTGGCCGCCGTCGGGATAGACCGTCGCCTCAGCATTCGGGTTTTCCGAATCTTCCATCAACTTCTCGACGGCCTCTGCGGAATCTTTGTCGTCTTTGGCGGCGACGAGCAGGATCGGCCGCGTACCGTAATTCTTGATCGCGGGAATGGTCGGCAAATTGTCAAAGTAATTCACGCCGGGCGAAAGCAGAACGACCGCCGCGATATTAGGATGATCGGCGGCGTACATTATCGCGACGCTGCTGCCGTACGAAGCTCCGATGATGCCGATCTTATTGGCGTCAACATTCTGCTGCTTGCTCAGGAATTCAACCGCCGCATTCGCGTCCGCCAAGAGAAGTTTCGGGTCTATGCCTTTGTCGAGATCGACCTTGACCTCCGTGCCATCGGCTTTCTTATTCGACTCGCCGAAGCCGCGGCCGTCGAACGAGAGAACCGCATAGCCGTTCTGGTTCATCCGCTCCGCGAATTCGTCGTAGGTGTGGCGGTTCGCCGTCCATTGATGCATCAGAAGCAACGCCGGCGCATTCGGCCCTTGCGACTTGTAAAAGCTGCCGACGAGCTTCACGCCGTCAGGAGTGTCGATAGTAACGGTCTCGGCCTTTGCTTGAAACTCAGGCACCACGGAAGGCGACGGCGCCGCGTTCGACGTTGTGTTATTTGCCGTCGAATTGTTCGCAGCGGGCGAGCCGCATGCGGCGAGGAAAACTGCAAGTGAAATGATGACGATGTATTTCATAACTTATGTTTCCTTTTCAATTTCCGGTGATATTAAGGATGAGCCAAAAGCAAGTTCCGACTACAGCCGATGTCCCTATCCACCACTTTATCCAGTATTTTCGCGTTCTCCGATCTTTTAAGAAAAAGTCGAAGAGTTCGTATAGACCGGCAAATACCAGCAACATGATCAGAACCAGTTTAATAATAGACTCGATCATGACTTATCAAGAATGTCTTCTCACCACTTGTTTCACGAAGCTTTTCCGCGTCGGCAAGATCCTCCAGAATTACGCAAAGACCTCGATCACCTTTTGGATCGCGTCGGCCAGTTTATCGACCTCTTCGCGCGTGTTGTAGAAAGCGAACGATGCACGAGCGGTCGCGGGAACGTCAAAGAACTGCATCACAGGCTGCGCACAATGATGTCCGGCCCGAACGGCGATGCCTTGCTGATCGAGGATCGTACCGATGTCGTGCGGGTGTATGCCCTCGATCGTGAACGACAGAACGCTCGCCTTATTCGCCGCGGTCCCGATGATCCTGACCTCGGGAATATCCGAAAGTCGGGCCGTTGCATATTCAAGCAACGAATGCTCGTATTCGGCGGCAGCGTTGAAATCAAGCGCGTTCAAATAATCGATCGCTGCACCGAGTCCGATGCCTGCGGCGATGCCGGGCGTCCCGGCTTCGAATTTTTCGGGAATGGGCGCATACGTCGTCTTCTCGAAAGAGACGGTGCGGATCATCCCGCCGCCGGTCTGATACGGCGGCAGTTTGTCGAGCCATTCACGTTTGCCGTAAACGATGCCGCTCGCTGTCGGAGCGAACATCTTGTGCCCCGAAAATACAAAAAAATCAGCGTCGAGATCCTGCACATCCACCGGAAAATGCGGTACGCTCTGCGCGGCATCCACCAGCACAGGCACGCCGAATTTATGTGCGGTTGCGATCATCTCCTTGATCGGGTTCACGGTGCCGAGCGAATTCGAAACATGTGCGATCGCGACGATCTTCGTGCGTTCGTTGAGAAGTTTTTCGTACTCCTCGATGATCAACTCGCCGCGTTCGTTCATCGGGATAACGCGGATCTTCGCTCCGCGTTCTTCAGCGACGATCTGCCACGGAACGATATTAGAATGATGCTCCATCGCCGAAAGAACGATCTCGTCGCCTTCACCGATGAATTTGCGGCCGTAAGAATAAGCAACGAGGTTGATGCCCTCGGTCGTGCCGCGAACGAAGATGCATTCCTTTGCCGCCGCTGCGTTGATGAAGCGTTTCACCTTCTCGCGTGCAGCCTCGTAGGCGGTCGTTGCGTGCTGCGAAAGGTAATGCACGCCGCGATGGATGTTCGAGTGTTCCTCGGCGAGATATTTCGACGTGCGGTCGATCACCGTTTGCGGCACCTGCGACGACGCACTGTTATCGAGGTACACGAGCGGCTTGCCGTTCACCTCACGCGAGAGCACGGGAAAATCCTTGCGAACCTTTTCTATATCCCAACTTGTCATTTCTTTTACAGCCTTCATTTTATTCACCACAGAGAGCACAGAGGGCACGGAGATTTAATTTACAAGCCTTTTTATTCCACCTTTTAATAGCTTTACGTTGAAATTTATCAGTAGCCCTATCTTTTTCCCGCTAAGTTTCAAATAAGAAATGACCTGAGCCTCGTGGATAGGATGTAAGCTTTCGATCGACTTTAATTCAACTATGACCGCATCTTCGACCAACATATCAATTCGATAACCAGCGTCCAGACGAAGGCCATCATATACAACCGGCAGAGCAACTTGAGTCTTGACTTTCAATCCCTCTTTTACCAACTCGTGCGCCAAACAAACCTCATATGTACTTTCCAACAAGCCTAGACCGAGAGCTCGGTGAACCTTGATCGCACAGCCAATGACCTTCTCGGTTATCTCATTCAGTTCCATAAAACTTCTCTGTGCTCTCTGTGTTCTCTGTGGTTAAATCTCCGTTCCGAGCCTATTCAGCACCGCGGCATCAAGTTCTTCTTTGATGCTCTCGACCGTGATCTTGTTTATGATCTCCTCGGCGAAACCGTATGTCAGCAAGTTGCGTGCGAGTGCGTCGGGCAATCCACGCGTGAGCAAGTAGAAAAGTTCCTCTTCCTCGAGCTGGCCGACGGTGGCGCCGTGCGCGCATTTTACGTCCTCGTTAAATATCTCGAGCTGCGGTTTTGTATCGACACGGGCATCGTTCGAGAGCAGAAGGTTCTTGTTCGACTGTATCGCATCCGTACCGCTCGCACCTTCGCGGACAAAGACCTTGCCGTTAAAGACGCCCCGCGAAGTGTCGTTCAGAACACCCTTATAACTTTGATGCGAGGTGCAATTCGGCACCTTGTGGTCAATGATCGAGTGCGTGTCGTGATGCTGCGAACCGGAAAGCATATAAAGGCCGTCAACGTTCGCCACGCCGCCCTCTGCGTTGAAGGAAACCTCGATATCGTGCCGTGTGATCGCACCGCCGAGATTGATGCTCGTCGCGTCGTAGCGAGCCGCGCGTCCGACCGCCGCTTCTGTAACGCCATAATTGAACGCTTCGCCGGCATCTTTCTGAACGCGGTAATGCGTCAAGTTCGCATTTTCCTCAACGAAGATCTGCGTCGCGGAATTCGTGAACCCTGCTTCCTCGGATGCGAACACCTCGACAAGAGTTGCGCGGCTGCCGGCTTCGGCAACGACGATCGTATGCGGGAAGATCGCTTCGCCGGCCGCTGCGACGTGCTCGATGACGAACGGTTCTTCAACAGACGTGTCTTTCGGGACGCGGATGACGCGATACGCGGCGAACGCCTGATTCAAAGCAGTGAATCCGTTACGGTCGAATTTGAATTCGCGAACGAGATCGAGCACGCCGGAAACGTCTTCAGATACCTGCTCACCGACGCGCCATTCGCCGCTTGCTATGCGCGCGACGTTCGTATATTTCCAGTCTTCGAGCCGAACGCTTGGAAAGCCTTCTTCGGTAAAATGATCGAATGCTTCTCGCCGAAGTTTGCCGAGCGCATCTGTTGCCTCGCCGAATCGTTCGCGAAATGCGGTCGAAAAATATGTATCTTTAATTGCCACTGTTGTCATTTCTTTAGAACCCAAAAACCTTGCCTAATCCACCCTCACAAGCGTGAACCGGTCGTCCTTCGTTAATGCTCGTTCGGGATCGAGCAGAAGATCCTTTGCGAGCTGCAGCTTTGCTGCATTCTCCGCACGAGACTTCTTGTCATCGACAAGCGTCGAGCGGTCATAATCAAATAGAAAATCATGACGCGCCAAGATATACTCTGCCCCGAGTTCACGCGTCCGTGCGCGAAGTTCGTTGATATCCTTCGCCTCCCACACAAGTTTTCGCAGCGTCCAATCCTCGAACAAATAGTCTGAAAAGTACGGGCGCTCGATATAGTACGTATCGCGGCGCATATTGACGAGCCAAACTTTTCCATTGGCGTTTGTATCGGTATTCAGCATTCGATAATACGGGTAGTAATCGAGTTGGCGTGTAAGGTATGCATCACGCGATTCGCCGCCCAGAACCACACGCAAAGGTGAACGCATCGCGAACCACGCAAGCGACGTCAGCACGCAAAGGATAGACGCCAGGCCAAACGCGTAATACCACGCTTTGCGCATTCCCGTATCTTGAATGCCATCTCCCGACGCTGCGATAGCGATAGCAAGCAGCGGCACGATCGGCAAGAGATATCGGATCTGTTCGCTCGAAAAAAGCCAGAACAAAAAGTATATGCCGGAGATCGCAGCCAAAGATGTGATAGCGGCGTTCGTTCTTCTTCGAATACCGAACCAAATGAGCGGCAGGCCGATCAGGAACGCTGCACCGAGCACACCGTCATAAAGATTCGCATCCTCAGGCTGAGCCGCGAGCGAAAGTCGAAACGGTGCGAGCAAATAACTCACCGGTGCTTGATCGACGCCGCCATACTGCGAATTCATCACCTGGAACAGGTTCGACCTCTCAACATCCCAGCCCGGAGCCGCACCTTTCCAGACACTCAAGTAAAAGGGAAAAAGCGGTGAACCCGTCGCGGCCCACGTCCGCAGGTACCACGGCGAAGCAAGCACACCCGCAAGCACTAGAGCAAACACGGCTGTCCCGGCAAGTTTACCTGCGACCGCTTCCCGTCGAACGTTTAAAAGAACTACAAGCAGTAATGCCGCGATAAGGAAGAGCGTCGTGAGTTTGATCGCCAACGCGCCGCCAAGGAATATCGCAAGGTATGCGAGAGGCTTCGTATCGTATCCGTCGAGCCAACGCATCAGCGAATAGACCGCGATGGTCGCGTAGAAGGCCAGTGCAACATCCGTGTAGCCGCTCGATGCCGAGTGAAAAACGGTCGGAATTGCCGCGACGATCAGGACCGCGATGAGCGACCAGCGTCGTGAACTCTTCAGTTCGCGTGCCCAGCCGAAAACGACCGCAAGCAGCAGCGGAAGGTATAGAAATGCGGCCATCCCGGCCGCGGCTTCGCCCGCACGAACACTGTACACACCGCCGAGCAGCATCGCCCACACGAAATGCATTTCGCCGCCAAGAGCGAGGTAGCTTGCGATATTGCCTTCGACGAACGCGTTGCCGTGCTGAGCGATGAAAGCCTTTGGCAGGGCGAAATGATAGAGCAGCGTGTCTTTTGCGATCGGCGGTGCGAGTGCGGCAAGAAATGCCAGAGCCAACACGAACAAGATCAAAAGGACGATGACGCGGTCGCTGCCTGACACGCTTTCAGGAGTTCGGCTTTCGCCGCGAGCTGTACGCAGCCTGGCGATGCCGGGAACACAGCACGCAACTCCGACGACCGTTGTTATGATAGCCGTCGCTGTCGAATATAGGCCTGCGAGCCCAAGAAAGAACCAGACGAGCGACCAAAGCACCGAGCCGACGCCGACGGTGCGTGCGAGTTCGAGAATGTGCGAATCGCCCTCGCGTCGTTCGATCTTCACAAAGCTTGAGACGACGCTGCCAAGCCCGAACCACGCGGCCAGGACAAAGCCCGCGGCAATTGCGCCAACGAGCGAATCAACAAAGCCGGAACCGAACAACGCTCCGCCGCCTAAATTTCCGAGCAGCTTAGGCAAGCTCAAGAGGTCCGAGCTGCGGAAAGCAACAAAAACGACAAGCAGTGCCGCCGCCCAGATCGCGACGATCACCGCATTACCGGCCTTGTTGTTCGCTTTGACTTCGGTCACGAATTCCTCTCGTTACTTCCCGTTCGATAAAAACGCTGTGCGGATATTATGATCGGCAACGCGATGCAAACGATCAATATCAGCCAATTCTCGATCCAGTTCCAAAGATTCACGCCGCGGAAGCCGATCTGAGACGACGGTACAACGAACAAGTTCATCACCGTCCACACGACCGTCCCGTAAACGATCGCGCTAAGCCATTTGCTGCGTCGAAAGAAACTGTTACGTGGGCAGATCAGGAAGTAAATGACGGTCCAACTGAACGCTATCAGGTAGTGAAAGAACGCTCCCCAGGCGACCATTTCGGCGCCGCCCTCGAATGCCGCTTTTCCGAAAGCTCCGCTTGCGATGAACCTGAAGACACGTGTCGCCTCACCTCCGGCCAACAAAAAGATCGCGGCGAGTATATCGAGCGTTCCGGCGATGAGGCCTGTGATCAAGACGGTGGTCGCGAGCTTCCCGTTCTGCATTTCGTTACTTCGCGGCCGCCCTCACCCAGTCGTAACCTTTTTCTTCGAGTTCGAGGGCGAGTTCTTTGCCGCCTTCTTTGACAACCTTGCCGTTCGCAAGGACGTGTACAAAATCAGGCACGATGTAGTTCAAAAGCCGCTGATAATGCGTAACGAGAATGATCGCGTTGTCCTTCGTGCGGAGTTTGTTGACACCCTCGGCGACTATGCGGAGCGCATCGATATCGAGGCCGGAATCGGTCTCGTCCAGGATCGCGAGCTTCGGTTCGAGCACGGCCATCTGCAAGATCTCATTGCGTTTTTTTTCGCCGCCGGAAAAGCCTTCATTGACCGAACGCTTAAAGAATTGCGGATCCATCTCGACGATCTTTGCCTTCTCTTTCAACAGATCGTTGAATTCGAGCGGATCGAGTTCTTCGCCGCCGTTGTGGATGGCCTTCTGATTGTACGCGAGCCGCAGAAATTGCGAATTCGAAACGCCGGGAACCTCGACCGGATACTGGAACGCCATAAAGACGCCCTCGCGAGCACGTTCATCAGGTTCGAGTTCGAGCAGATCTTTGCCGTCATAGGTAACGGTGCCCGATGTCACTTCGTAAGAAGGGTGTCCTGCCAGAACCTTCGACAATGTCGATTTACCCGAGCCGTTCGGCCCCATAATGGCGTGCACTTCACCTCGCCTGACCTGAAGATTCAGCCCCTTCAATATCTCTTTACCGTCAATGCCTGCATGCAGGTCTTTAACTTCTAGTAACATTTTTATCTACTATCCCCATTCAAAATCTTGTCCATCTCGAGTCCCGGCACGCCGTACCATTCTTCGGCGGTCGTATCGCGGACCCATGCATAGCCGTGCTTCTCATAAAGCTCTTTTGCACCCGGTGTGAAATAGGTCGTGTACAAAAAGATGCGCTCGAACTTTGTTGCTCCCGCGTATTCGTCGATCGCCTCGAGCAATCTGTGTGCAACGCCCTGACCTTGAGATCTCGGCCGCACCGCCATGCTGCGAACATAAAGATCGCCGTCCTCAACGCTGACCGAAACCGTGCCGACGATCTCGCCGTCGCATTCGGCGACCCACTGCGGCCCCTCAACGGATCGGGCAGCGACCTCGCTTGCATCAGGCGTCACGATCTCGAATGCCTCGGGCGAATAGTCATTGCGAAATGCTGAGAACGCCTCTAGAAGCACGTCGGCGATCGCGTGCGCATCGCCCCGTTCCGCAAGCCTTACCTCAAGCCCCAACGCTTTTCCCGCTTCCGGCTTCGACATATATTTCGCCCTTGAGGTACGTAACCGCATTTCCGCCGATCTTTACTCGATCACCCGCCAATTCACAGGACAGCTCACCGCCGCGTTTCGAGACCTGCCTTGCAAGGAGCTTATTCTTGCCAAGTTCACTCGCCCAGTACGGAATGAGCGTGCAGTGCATTGCTCCCGTTACCGGATCTTCCGCAATGCCGATCTTCGGTGCGAACATGCGCGAAGCAAAATCGCACGTCTCGCCCGGAGCCGTCACATAGATCCGTTCGTATTCTAGTTGCGCTAGCGCATTAAAGTCGGGTTTGAGATCTCGGACATCCTGCTCTGTATTGAGTCTCACCAGCACGCCGTTGTTTACGGAACTCCAGGACTTTACGGGCACCACGCCGAGAGCCAATGCCAACGCATCACTCGGTTCGATCTCGGTAATTGCATATGCGGGAAAATCGAGCACGATACTGTCCTGTCGCCTCTGGACAGGCAGTTTTCCGCTGCGGTTCGAGTGAAAGCGGATCAACGCATCTTCGAGCTGAAGTTCGTTAAAGATCACGTGGGCCGAGGCAAGCGTTGCATGCCCGCAGAGGTTCACTTCTATCGTCGGTGTAAACCAGCGGATGTGATATCTATCGCCATCTTTTACGAAGAACGCCGTCTCCGAAAGATTATTCTCCGCCGCGATATCTTGCATCACATCTTCCGGCAGCCACGCATCCAGCAGAACGACCGCCGCCGGATTCCCGCCGAAAAGCTCGCTCGTAAATGCATCAACTTGGTAGATGGTAAGTTTCATACGTTCTTTTCCAACTCCCCGACGATCGTTTCCACCTGCAACTTCAGGAAAGGTAGATCGTTTTCCACAAGGTCCCAAATAATATTTGGGTCGATATCGAAGTATCCATGAACCAATCGATTTCGGGCCGCCGTCGCTGACTGCCATTGGATATGTGGATTTGCCTCTTTCAATTCGGTCGTGATGTTTGTCGCTGCCTCCCCGATTACGCTCAATTGCCAAAGAACCGCATAAAGCGTCTTCTCATCACTCTGGAACGTGTCAAACGCCATTCCGCTGACGTACTCGCGTATGCGCGAAATTGCATCAAGAATATGCCGGAGCCGCAACCGGTCGTTCGGTCTCTTCATAAATAGTCATTAGATCAGCCATTACGTAAGGTCGAAGATGTGGACCGATCATTGGGTCAGTAGCAAGATCGACCTTGCGGCCAAGGGCTTCTTCAAGTTCCAGAGCAAATGCAAAAAACGCGTATCCAACGGGTTTGCTGAACTTAACCAGCAGATCGATATCGCTATTTTCGTTAGCTTCACCTCGCGAAAACGAACCGAACAATGCGCAGGATGAAATATCATTGCGCTTGCAGATCTTTATGATCTTTTGTTTGTCCGCTTCGCTTAGGAACATAACTTCATTTAGATAACACGCTGACATAGCTATCACTAATTTCCAGGATCTTAAGGGCTCCGATCTCTTCCAAATAGACGATCCGGGCCAGAGCCTTACAAGCTCCAATAGCGGCTTCTTTTGTATCGCCAAAGTGTCGAACGCCCGTCATTCCGCTCGCCTCAGCTAACCACGATCCATCAACTTCCTGCACTATCTTGATCTCCAACGTTTTTAAGAACTCCGCTGCTTTCTTTCGCGCAGTCTTTCCGTTTCCCGCATGGGTTTCACGTCGGTTTCGATTTCTCGTCGTAACTTCCCCAAGGGGTTGGTCAGGAACTTTCTTCCACCTTTCTCCCTTGCTACTTCGAGCAGAAGTTTCTAAAGCATCAGAATTCTCCAATCCATCTTCGATGGCCAACGCCAAAACTCCATTCGCCTTACGCCGATAAGAACGATTTGCTTGTGCCTTACGGAGTGGAATCAACTTCCTCGACGCCTTATCATTCCCGCGGTAAGTGTTCCTTCGATCCCTTTCGTAACTCAACTCTTTCTTTTCTTGCGGAGTCTTTTCTTTCATCGTCCCTTTCCGACCTTGCGCACTTACCCAACCGCTCCTTCGAGTTTCAGGCCGAGGAGTTTTGTCGCTTCGACGGCGTATTCCATCGGGAGTTCGCGAAAGACCTCTTTGCAGAATCCGTTGATGATAAGCGAGACAGCATCTTCCTGCGGTATGCCTCGCTGCTGCAGATAAAAGAGCTGGTCCTCGCTGATCTTCGACGTGGTTGCCTCGTGTTCAACACGGGCGGTGTTATTCATCACCTCTATGTAAGGGAACGTGTTCGCTTCGCACGTCGAACCGATGAGCATCGAGTCACACTGCGTATAGTTTCGTGCACCTTCCGCCTTTGGCATTACCTTTACGAGGCCGCGATACGAGTTGTTCGATCGGCCGGCCGAGATGCCCTTCGAGACGATCGTGGACTTCGTATTTTTGCCCAGATGGATCATCTTCGTCCCCGTATCGGCGATCTGTGCATGGTTGGTAAGCGCGACCGAGTAGAACTCACCGATCGAGTTATCGCCCTGCAGGATCACGCTCGGATACTTCCATGTGATCGCAGAACCTGTCTCAACCTGCGTCCAAGAGATCTTTGCGTTCCGGCCGCGGCAAGCTCCGCGTTTCGTCACAAAATTATAAATACCGCCTTTGCCGTTCTCATCGCCCGCGTACCAATTCTGCACCGTCGAATATTTGATCTCGGCATCGTCCAAAGCAACGAGTTCGACGACGGCCGCGTGAAGCTGATTCGTATCGAACTGCGGCGCCGTACAGCCTTCGTTATACGCAACATAACCGCCTTCTTCGGCGACGATCAGCGTGCGTTCGAACTGTCCGGATTCCTGCGTATTGATCCGGAAATAGGTCGATAATTCCATCGGGCAGCGAACGCCTTTCGGTATGAAACAGAACGAGCCATCGGAGAAGACCGCAGAATTCAACGCCGCAAAAAAGTTGTCGCCAACAGGCACGACCGAGCCGAGATATTTCTTAACGAGATCGGGATAGTCCTTTATCGCCTCGCTGAATGAGCAGAAGATCACACCCGCCTTCTCGAGTTTTGCTCGATAGGTCGTTGCGACCGAAACCGAATCAAATACGGCATCGACCGCGACGTTCGCGAGTTGCTTTTGTTCAGAGAGCGGAATTCCGAGTTTCTCAAACGTCTTGATGAGTTCGGGATCGACCTCGTCCATCGAAGCCTTTTTCTTCTTTTGCTTCGGAGCGGCGTAGTACGTTATGTCCTGGAAATCGAGATCGGGATACTTGAAGTTCGCCCAATAGCTCGGCGCTTCCATCTTGAGCCATTGCCGATACGCCTTCAGCCGAAATTCGAGCATCCAGTCCGGCTCATTCTTTTTCGCAGAAATGAGGCGGATCGTATCCTCGTTTAGGCCCTTGGGAATGGTCTCTGTCTCGATATCGGTGACAAAGCCATACTTGTATTCCCGATTTGTTAGTAACTCCGCTGCTGTTGACATAAAAACTACTTACCACAGAGAGCACAGAGACCACGGAGATCGACGGGTCGGGAGTAAATCCTTAGTGCTTCTATATTCATTGCTATCTAATATCTCTTTTCTCTGAGGTCTCTGTGTCCTCTGTGGTTCATTTCTTCTGGTTAAAATCTCTTACACTCCCTGCGGCTCGATTGTCCTGTCTATCGAATAGACCTTATGAAACATTGCATCTACCGAACGCTCGCTGCCGACGAGTTGAGCAAGCGTGATCTGCGAGAGGGCATTCTCCACAAGTGCGTGCAGGCCGATTATGACCGGACGGATGCCGCAATCGCCGTTATGCACGCAAGAATCAAGAACGCCAGTATAGCTTCCGCAGTGCTTGTTCAAAACATCCTCGTCGAGCACCTTGATGATCTCGCTCAGGCGAATGTCTTCGGCCGGCCTTTCGAGTGAATAACCGCCCTTCGTGCCGCGTGTCGAGTGAACAAATCCGGCCTTGTTCAAAAGCCACATCAGTTTGCCCGCATTCGCGGTCGAGATGCCTTCTCGCTCAGCGATCTGCGGCAGGGTCAGGCTTGCGCCCTCCGGCAGGGCCGCAAGTTGTACAAGACAGCGCAACCCGTACTCTTCCTGTGCAGAGATCTTCATATCTTCCTACTTTTCCTATCGTCCGGGGGCTTTGGGGGCCCGTAAAAGCACAATTTTTCCGCAAACTCAGTATCTCAAATCATTATTTTTTCGTCAAGATTGCGCAAGTGGCTCAGCTAATGGATAAAAAGCCGCTAAGATAGAGAACATGCAGCTTACCGTCTTAGGTTCCGGGACATCACACCCGCATCCGACAAGGAGCAGCACGAGCTTTTGGCTTGAAACCGCAAAGGGCTCGATCCTTCTCGATTGCTCGGGGCCGTCGATCCATCGAATGGCACAAGAAGGTTTGCCCTGGGCGGAATTGGACGCGATATGGATCTCGCATTTTCATCTCGACCATATAGGCGGCCTCGCGCCGTTCCTGTTCGGGATCAAGCATGCTGCTCAAACGCATGAACGCCGAAAACCGCTTACGATCTGCGGGCATCGTGGGCTAAAGGCGCTGTTTGACGCTCAGGATTCGGCGGGAACCTATCGCCTGCTAGAACAGAATTTTCCGGTCGATATAGTCGAAGTTGTGGAAGGTGATGCGTTCCAACTGCTTTCCGGCAACGCCCGAGTATTTAAGACGCCTCACAAGCCCGAAAGTCTTGCGATCAGGCTCGATGACGGGGAAAGATCGCTTTGCTATACGTCTGATACGGGATTTGACACGAGTATCGGAGAATTTGCCGCTTTTGCCGATCTTTTTATTGTTGAGTCGTCATTCGTTGCGGATAAAGCGGTCGATACGCACCTCATCCTTCCCGAGGCAATGGACCTGATCTCTATGGCCCGGCCAAAAAAGGCGTTGCTCAATCATCTATATCCTGAATGGGACGGCGTAAATTTCGAAGACCTCGCTTGCGGATATTCACCGCCATGCGAGGTCCTGCTTGCGTTCGATGGTATGAAGATCGACGTTTAAGGCTGTATCTGGCGGCGTGCAAGATCCATCAGTTCCTCAGGCATCCACTTGTCCAACACTTGAGCTTCTGCGTCCGCAATGCCTTCATTGCGATTACGCCAATCCTTAGACGGATCGTCTTCACGAAGCGACTGTTTAGGATAGTTTTCGACCTGCTCAAGGCTGATAACGATGCCGTGAGCAACGTCCTTCCAACTGTCGTTCTGGATCCCGCGAAGGATGACCGGCAATCCCGATGTCCAATCCTCTTCGGGTACGATATTGTCATACTCGGGAATGGTCAGGTATGCCGTATCCGGCAGCGGCCCGGAGCCGAACTTGTCAACTATCCGGCTCTTTACGTCATCATACGTACCGTTCGGAGCCGACTTTCGCAGATCGAGGGCAAATTGAAAGATTTCAGTAACGGTCGGTTTTTCGGCCATAGATAAACATTAGCACAACGCGCCGCGTATTCGGTATCGGACACTGCCGGCATTTTAGAAAAACTGTTGCCAACTTTACGATCGAGACGTTACTCTTTGTTTTTGTCCGGAATTCCATTTATGAAACTAATTTCCCTCTTCGTCCTCTCGCTTGTTTTTGTATTGCCTATCGCTGCTCAGAACGAGCAGTCGCCGATCGTCGATAAAGATATCAAGTATCAGAATTGGAAATATCCAACTGTTCGCGATATTTCGAAGGAGCTTGACCTGCGGGAGCTTTCTAAGGGTAAGAAACTGGTTGTCGTCGTCTATTTTGCACCATGGTGCCCGAACTGGCGCTTCGACGCTCCGAAGATCGAGGCGTTGTATAAGAAGTATCAGGCTCAGGGACTCGAAGTCGTCGGTGTCGGTGAATATGACCCTGTCGATCGTATGAAAGTGAATCTTGATTCGCTTGGCATTACCTTTCCGGTCGTCTATGAATCTGTCAGCCGAGCACAACGAGGAGCGACAAAGCACTCCGAATATAGAAAAGAGACGGGCGACAAGCGGTACACGGGCTCGCCTTGGTACATCCTTCTTGATCCGATGAAGTATTCAAAAGATGGAGAAACGCTTGTCAAAAGGGCGGACGTGATCAACGGCGAGATGATAATGACCGAGGGCGAGGCCTACATTCGAAAGGCCCTTGGCCTGCCCGCCGAAGATGCGGCAAAAAAGCCCCAACCGGCCGCAACAGCGGCAATCGAGGCTTGTGATCCCAGTAAACCGCCGGCTATCAAGAAACCGTAAGCTACTTTGGCAATACGTTCAGAGTATCCGTAAGTTTTTTTAGAACATCGCGAAGCGGGTCCTTCGCCGCGACGAACCTGCCTGCCAGAGCCAGATCCTCACTCGATGCGACGTGGTCGGTCGCTCCCTGGATCGTTGACAAATAGCGCCTGAGGGAAGATCTTGTACGGAACTCCGATTCAAGGTTTGCGATACCGACCCTCAAATTCCTGATCGCTGCGATCACTCGCTTTTTATTCTGCTCGTTCCGATCGACCGTCGCACGCGGAAGATTCTGCCTCTTCGCCGCTTCGCTCGTGTTCTCGATCTCCTGAGCGATCGGGCCAAGAACGTCGATGAACCGCGATGTGTTAGACCGCTGGATCTCGACCTTTTCGCGTGCGGTCCGCACGTCAAGAGGAGGAACGGTCTTTGAGGTCGGCGGTTTTGAAGGCTCGGCCCGGCGCGGTCGAGTCTTCTGAGCCGACGCCGCGACAACGAAAGCGGTCCCTATAAGCACTACTGACAAACCCGTGTGAAAAAACCTCATACTCCTCCCTTCCTGTTAAAAGCTGTTCGAAAATCTTATCATAATGATGTGACCGAACGGAGTTTAGAGGTCTTACGCCTTGGAAGGGTTGGCTATAAGGATGCGCTTGATCTGCAAGCTCGCCTTGAGGCCGAGGTTATCGCCAGGCGGGAAAAAGACTATCTCGCCTTGCTCGAACATCCGCATACCTTTACGATCGGCCGACGGGCCACTAACGACGGGGTTCTTGCGACCGCCGAGATCCTGCGAAAACTCGGGGTCGAGGTCTTTGAAACGAACCGAGGCGGCCGCGTCACATACCACGGTATCGGGCAGGTCGTCGGCTATCCGATCATTTCGCTTTCACCGCATCGTGAAGACGTACATCGGTATGTCCGCGACCTCGAAGACGTCTTGATCCGTACGATGGCGGACTTCGACATCGAAGCCTTTCGGATCGAAGGCCTCACCGGCGTGCACACGGCACAAGGGAAAGTCGCCGCGATCGGCGTTCACCTTAAACGCTGGGTCACGACACACGGCTTCGCTTTGAACGTCTCGACCGACCTTAGTTACTACAACTGGATCATCGCCTGCGAGGGCGAACCCGTAACCTCGATGGAAGAATTGCTTGGACGCGACATAACGCTCGCTGAGGTCGAAGACCGCCTCGAACAACGCTTCCGCGAGGTTTTTGAATACTCATCGAAGGAAACTGCGGCAATTTCGCCTGCAAGTTCCTGACAACCAGACAATTGGGAGGTGTTTTTGTGAAACGAATAGTCCTTATCACATTGGCTTTTATTCTTGCGGCGATAGGCGTCGCGTGCGGCCCGTCGGCCGGAAATAATACGAACTCGGCAAATTCGGCCAATGGCGGCAGCGCCGCACCTAACAGCACCGTAACCGCAATGGGACGGCCAGCTGCGATCACTGAAATGATGAAGGCCCGCGGGGAACAGGATGCCGCAAAGCCTGTGCTGAAGATCATAGAACCGAAAGACCAATCGGTCGTCTCGGGGTCTGATGTCGAGTTAAAGCTGGAACTTTCAGGCGACCTGAAAGGCTATATGCCGGGAATGGACGAGACGACGCACACCGGGAACCATATCCACGTGATCCTCGATAACCAGCCGTATGAAGCCTATTACGACATCACGAAGCCGTTCGTCCTTAAGAATGTGACGGACGGCCCGCACACGATACGCGTATTCCCGTCGCGGCCCTGGCACGAAAGCTATAAGAACGAAGGCGCGTTCCAGATCGTCTCATTCACGGTCAAGAACGGCGGTGCGGATGCTTCAAAACCGACAACAACGGCCGACGGAAACACGATGGCGAACGCTGCGTCGCCCGAAAAGAAGGCCGATGAAAAGGTCGATCCGAAGAAGCCTCTGCTTACTTACAGCCGTCCGAAAGGCGAATACAAGGGTGCTGACGCCGAAAATATTATGGTCGATTTTTGGGTCGTAAACACCGACTTGACGCCTGCTGGTCGTGTTGTCGGGGTCGATCCGTGCCCTTGCCACGTGAAATACTGGGTCGATGGCACCGATATGGGACAGTTCAATCGCTGGGAACCGCTCTGGCTGAACGGCCTTGCACCCGGTAAACACACGATCAAGCTCGAGCTGCAGGATCGCAACGGAAAGGTTATCGAGAACGGCGGCTATAATTCGACAACGCGGGAGATCACCGTAACGAAATAGCTTCAGCCCTTAGCAATATCGACAGTTAGTTGTAGAATTGAGGTTTTCGGCTCCGGTCGAAAACCTCTTTTTTGGAGCAAACGATATATGCGACGCGAAATAACTTCGTGGTACAGCCACAATCTCGGAATGGAAATGCCGCTCGTAGCTTACGGGCACGCGGGATATCCGCTTTTGATGTTCCCGACGGCAGCCGCCGATTATCTCGAATACGAAAGATTCTACTTGGTGGATTCGATCAAGGACTTTATCGAGGCGGGCAAGATCCGGGCCTATTCGATCAATTCGGTCAACAAGTACAGCTTGTTGAACCGCGAGAGCTCGCCCTCTTGGAAGGTCGAGATGCTCGCTCGTTATGACCGATACATCATGGAAGAGGTCCTTCCGCTGATCCGCAACGAGTGCGGGCCTGATGCCCGGCCGCTGACCACGGGAGCGTCGCTTGGTGCTTTCCTGGCCGCCAATACCTATTTCAAGCACTCAGATCAGTTTCGCGGAACGATCGCGATGAGCGGGAGCTACGATATCTACAATTATCTCGAAAGCTATTTCGACGACAATGTGTATTTCAACAATCCCGCGATGTACCTAAAGCACCTCAACGACGATTATCACCTTCCGCGTCTGCAGAAGGCGGACTCGATCGTGATCGTAACGGGGCAAGGTTCGTTCGAAGCTCCCGACCGAAGCCGCGAGTTTTCCGGTCTCCTGCATTCGAAAGGCATTCCGCATAGGCTCGATGTTTGGGGTTACGACGTCAACCACGACTGGGTCTGGTGGCGTCGAATGCTGCCCTATTACCTCGGCCTTTTCTGCGGCGACTAACCGTCGCCCTTCTTGCCTTTTCGTTTAGGCGGTGTACTCTTCTCAGCCGGCGGACCTTCGGTTTTCGCCGGCTGTTTTATTTCCGGACGCTTTATTGTCGAAGGCTCACCTGTAAGCGGTTTGTCAGGCCTGCCGTCACCATCCGGCGTACCGTCACCCGTGTTGTTCTCTTTCGGCAGCAGCGCAGGGTCATCCTCGATCTTTGTTCCCGGTGTGAATTCAATACCGGTCTTCTTGCCCGCGATGTCTGCTTCCTGAAGCTTCTCAAGCTCTTCGCGCTTGTTTCGCTCCATTAAAGATTTGATGTCGGAAGGCATCGGCGGTGGGCCTGGGAACGTATCGCGCGGCTTGCCCTTCATGAACTGGTTCATAAAGGCGTTAAAGTACGGCAATGCGCCGTGGCCGCCCGTCATGCTGTTACCGAGGTTCGTCTTTCTTAAAGGATTGCCCATCCACACACCTGTAACGTATGTTGGCGTGTAGCCGATGAACCAAACGTCCGTGTGGTCGTTCACCGTTCCGGTCTTGCCGGCGAGTTGTTGGCCCGCGGCACTTGCTCCGGGTGCCGTTCCGCCGCCCGCGGTTACACCGCGCATCATCTGAACCATCGTCAGAGCAACATATTCGCTGGTAACTCGCGAACTCGATCCGTCGAATTCTTCAAGAAGAGCGCCGTCGCGGTTATAGACCTTTCGAATCAGATGGGGCGAGATCCTCACACCCTTGTTCGGGAAAGTCGAATATGCCGACGTCATCTCAAGAAGCGACGCCTCGCTCGCTCCCAAGGCCGAAGGCAGACTCGGAGCCATTGGATTTGTGATGCCGAAACGCCGCACCATCTGCGCTCCCGACTGTATTCCGACCTGCTCAAGCAAATGGACCGCCGCGATGTTGTAGGATTTCGCAAGTGCGATCTTCATCGGGACGTTCGGGTGGCTTAAGCTGCCATCGTAGTTGTGCGGCGTCCAGCCTCCGCGTTTGATCGGGGCACCGCTCACCGTCATATCCGGCGTCATTCCGTCCTCAACGGCTGCCGTGTAAATGAACGGCTTATAGGACGAGCCTGTTTGCCGTAATCCTTGCGTCGCGTTGTTGAATTTACTCGTGTGAAAATCGTAACCGCCGACCTCCGCAACGATCTCGCCCGTGTGCGAATTGATACAGACGATCGCCGCCTGCACCTCAGGCACTTGTTCGAGCTCGACATCGAGCGTCTTCTTCTCGTCATCGACCTTCTTGATCTCAAATTCCGCAAGGTAGCCCGGCTTTAGCTCGGCCGTCGGGCGCTTCCCGCTGCGGCCCATATCGCCGGCCCGGACAACAGCCTTGTACATACCGAACCGAACACCGACCTCATCCGCTCCCGGGTTGGCTTTCACCACAAGGCCTTTGATGTATTCGCCGACCTCGTACTGATCGCCATACCAATCCGGATGCTTGTACGAAGCAAGAGCCTTATCTATGTCTTTCTGATCGGTAAAGAGCGGCTGGTCGTTCTCATCGAGCAGGATATTCTTATAATCCGAGCGCCAACGCTGCCCGCGGTCATAACCTCGAAGGCCCTCGCGTATCGCTTTTGTCGCTTCTTTCTGCGCGGCAACATTGATCGTCGTATAGACCTTTAATCCGCCCTGTGCGACGCGGGTCGTATATTTTTGTTCGAGGTAACGGCGGATCTCTTCGACCGGATAATCCCACGCGGTGGATTTCGGCAAAGACTGATAGTAGGCAGTATCAGCAAGCTTGATCGGGATCGCTTTCGCAGCATCTACTTCGGCTTGCGAATACTTCTCCGGAAAATACTTGGCCATCTGATCAAGGACAAGGTCGCGGCGGATCTTTGCTTTCTCGCGATTGCGCGTCGGTGAATATTCGGGCGACTTCGGGATCGCGGCAAGAAGAGCTGCCTCTTCGAGCGAAAGATCTTTCAAGTGTTTGCCGAAGTACGTCTCTGCACCGGCCTCAAAACCGTAGGCTCCGGCTCCCAGAAAGACGTAGTTCATATACATCTCAAGGATCTGGTCCTTTGTGTAAAGCCGTTCGATCTGGAGCGCGACAGCCCACTCGTTCACCTTGCGCGTATAGGTTTGATCCTTGTAAAGAAAAAGGTTCTTTGCGAGCTGCTGGGTGATGGTAGATGCACCTTCGGTGCTGCCGGTCGTAACGTTCTTGAACACGGCGCCAAGGATACGGTACGGGTCGATGCCGATGTGATCGCGAAACCGGTAATCTTCGATGGCAAGCAAGGCGTCGGTTACGCGGTCGGGCACATCCTGGATCTTGACCGGGATCCGTTTCTCGATGGCGAACTCGGCGAGCACTGTTTCGCCGTCATCAGCGTAGATCGTAGTTACCTGCGGCGGACGATACGTCGCAAGGGCCGAGACCGCGGTCGTGTAGCTCGAATTGTTCAGATAATACGACGCAAGAACGCCCGTCAGGCCGCCCGCCGATAAGGCGAGCATCAACGCCGTCAGGAACATCGAAATACCGCTCATCTTCCTGCGCGGTGCCGCTTTACTTTCAACGATAGTACTAGCTTCTTTCGCCATAAAACCTCTTAGTTGACGAACCTTCTCATTCGAACGCTCACCACGAATCCGATCGCGATGAATGTCGAAAGGATCGCCGACAGTCCGGCGCTCATCAATGGGAGCGGAACACCGATCACGGGTAGAAAACCTAGAGCCATTCCGACATTCATAAATATCTGAAAGGCCAAACCGCAGACGATCGACATTATAACAAGCATTCCCGCTCGGTCAGAAGCTTGTCTTGCACTCGCGATCATTCGCGAGAGCAGCAAGGCATACGCAAGCAGGAGTGATACACAGCCGATAAACCCTGTGTTCTCAGCAGTTACCGCGAAAATGAAATCCGTCTGCGGTTCGGGCAAAAATTTCAAAACGCTCTGCGACGTCTCAGGATCGCCCTTGATGCCCGATATCCCGCCTTTGCCGACCGTTATGACAGATTGGATCGTATGATAGCCATAACCCCGCGGATCGACCTTGTCCGGATCGATGATCGCAAGGATTCGCTCCTGTTGGTAGCGTTTTATCTTGCCGGTCTTAACACCGACAATATACGCCGTCGGCACCATCACCGCTGCCAATACTGTTCCGATGATGACATAGCGGATCTTGATGCCCGATAAAAAGAACATTGCGGCAAGGATCGGAAAATACGTTATCGCCTGGCCCGCGTCGGGCTCGAGCATTATCAGGACGAGCGGCCCGGCAAAGATCGCACCGCCGACAAGGGCCTCACGCAGTGTGAGAACCGCGGATTTTCTCGCGCCAAAATATTTTGCAAGCATCAGAACCGTCGGTATCTTGACGAATTCTGAAGGCTGAAACTGTCCGACGAGCGGAAGCCTGACCCACGCTTTTTGCCCGTTGATCTCGACGCCCAAAGGCGTAAGCACAAGAAACAAAAGCAAGAGGCCGAACGCGTAGAAGATCGGTGCAGCGTCAATCAGACGACGGTAGTCCGTAAACGCCACGACCACGAACGCGATAAACGCAACGACGATCCCGAAGATCTGCTTCGACCAATAATTTTCCGAAGGAACGGCGTTATGGATCTGCCAGACACCAAAAAACGAGATCAGGATGGCGAGAACCGCCGTTTGCCAATCAAAATCTCGTAATCCGCGTTCTGTAAGGGCGACCATTTAGATTCTAAGCGGGCGTTTCTCGCAAGAGGTCAGCGAGCAGCGACCTCCTGAGCTGCGGGTTGTTGGCCATCTCGTCTGGAGAGATATGACTCGTACATTGCCTTCACGGCGGGAGCGGCGTTTGCCGCACCAAAGCCCGAATTCTCAATTAGCGCGATCACGCTCATCTCGGGCTTATAGGCCGGGGCAAAGCTTACGAACCAGGAGTGATCTTTGTTCTTGCCCGTATCCTTACCGACTTCGGCGACCTGTGCGGTACCGGTTTTACCTGCGATATCAAATCCGGGAATGCGTATCGAACCGGCCGTACCGCCGGCATTCACTACGCCCCACATTCCCTTTAGGACAAGATCCCACTGAGCCGGCTGGAGCTCGATGACGTTCGGTTCCGGATGCTGGAATGTAAATCCTTCGCGTGCCGGTATGTAGTTCGGATCGCCATCTTCGCCGACCGCCGCGATCGGCCTGAATTCTTTCAGAAAATGCGGAATGTATTCCTTTCCTCGCATTCCGACGCTCGATACCGCACGCAGCATCGATATCGGTGTAACAACGACCGTATCTTGCCCGATCGAAGCATACACGGTGCGAATATCGCTCCATTTTCCTTCGTGCTTGACGACATATTTCATCCACGTTTTTGGCGTTTGAGGAACCTTCTCGTTCGGAAGGTCGATGCCTGAACGTTTGTCGAAGCCGAACGTCTCGACCATCTTGATAATGCCCTCGATTCCCATCTTCAGGCCGAGACGATAATAATAACCGTCGCACGAACGCGTGATCGCTGTATCGAGCGGTGGGCTGCCGTGGTTACCCATACAGCGTGTGAGTTTGTTGCCGATCGTAATGCCGCCGCCGCAAAGCATGTTCGAATGAGCGACGGTGATCGCGCCTTCCTGCAGGGCACCGACCGATTCCGGTATCTTCCATGTCGAACCCGGCGGATAGCGCCCCTGGATCGCACGGTTAAGAAGCGGACGCGTCTCGTCCTTCCAATATTCGGCGATCTGCTTTCGGCCTTCCGGAGTCGAAGCTCCTTTGACGAAAATGTTCGGGTCAAAAGACGGAGCGGACGCCATCGCGAGTATCTCGCCGTTATTCGGATCCATCGCGACCACCACGCCGCGTTTTGTTACCGATTTTGCAAGCTGATCTTCGGCGGTCATTTGAAGATCAAGGTCGATCGTCGTTACGAGGTCTTGGCCGGATTGCGGCGGAACGGTCTCGAGTTCGCTCTGTACGCGGCCGCGGCTGTCAACAATTACCTTCTTATATCCCGGCCGGCCGCGGAGATACTCGTCGTAATACTGTTCGAGGCCGCCTTTACCGATTATGTCGCCCGGACGAAAGCCTTTTTCCTTATATACCTCCGATTCGAGCTGTTTCGGGCTGATCTCGCCTACGTAACCGAGCACGTGGGCGAGTGTCGTTCCAAGCGGATAATGCCGCTGCGGCTGGAGCTCGACCCGCAGCTCGGGAAACTCGAGCGAATGGGCCTCGACCCACGCAATATCCTCGATCGTCGCGTTCTCTTTAAGGACAAGCGACTCGAACTCATTCTGCTTCTTTAGGACCGAAAGCCTTTCGGTCACGAACTGCGGCTCGAGCCTCAGGCCCGATGAATAATCAACGACCTTATCCGCACCGGCAGCATGCTTCAATCCGTCGTTCGAGATAACGACGTTGTAGATCGGCCGCGAATCGACAAGAATGCGGCCTTTTCGATCGAAGATCGCACCGCGGGGAGCCGGGATCGGTATCATTCGGATCCGCTGGTTCTCGGCACGGTCGCTGTAATATTCGCCGTTTACGATCTGCAGGTAATAAAGGCGTGCACCCAACAATGCGAGCAGCACAAATGCGATCACCTGGATCGCGCCGACCCTGGCACTTAAATTCTGTATGTGATCGTAGATCTTCATCGAAGATTCAAGCCCGCGGCCTCATTTCGTAAGCCGAATTGGATTTCGCCGCCTCGTCTGACGGCGTTGGGCGAACATCTCTCGCTTTCTGGGCTTTAGTTTGCCTGCCGAGATGGCGTCCAGGAGCAAAAAGATAAGTGTGCCGGCGATCATAGTACCTATTAGCGAGTAGGCGCCAACGAACACAAGTGATCCTGCAGGCTCCTGACCGAACAACTCATGGATACCAAAATAGATCAGGCTGCTAAGAATGCTTGCACCAGCTATGACGGGTATCCGAAGAAGCAAGTTGTCCAGATAAACCCGCCGTGCGATCTCGGCGACGATAAATGCTATCACCGTCATCGTAAAACCGTTTGACCCTAGAAGTCCGCCGCTTAAGGCATCGACGGCAATCCCCGAGACCGTCGCAAAGAGCAGAGCACGAATCGAATTTCGCTGCAGGGCCGCATAAACCACGATGATGAGCGGGAAGTCCACGTACATGAAGAAATCCGCCACGTTCCGCAGTGTCCACTGCAGAACGACGGCGATGATTATCGCGATCGTGAGCTTAACTCCCTCCATCTATTTCTTCTTCGTCTGCTCCGGCGTTACACGCTGCTCGAACTCTGGCTTTTGCGGCGGCTGGTACAAAAGTACGCCGACCTCCTGCATCGAATTTAGTTTCGCTGCCGGTCTGATCTCGATCTTGTGTGCCGTCGTTGCCGAGCCGCGAACAACATTGACGATCTCGCCGATCTTCAGGCCGGCGGGATAGATGCCGTCCTGGCCGGTCGTGAAAATAGGCTGCCCGACCTCGACCTCTGCGGTACCCGGCACATATTTCATCTCCAGGATGTCCGTCTTTCCCGTGCCGACAACGACACCGAGCGCGTTCGTCGCCCCGACTTCGCCGACGATCCCCCCGACACCGGATTTGCTGTACGTTATCAGATCGACCTGCGACGTAAGCGGGCTCACGGCAGTAACACGCCCAACGATGCCGCCGTCCGTTACGACCGGCATATTCAGCAATACGCCGTCGAGGCTGCCGCGATTGATTATCGAGGCATTGAACCACGCAGACGGATCGCGGCCGATTATGCGGGCCGACAAGACCTTGTACTTGCTGTCATCCTTAAGCTGCAGCAGTGAGCGTAGCCTTTCATTCTCGTTGGAAAGGCCGTCCTTCTGCCGCAATTCGACCTCTAGTTCCTGAACGCGTTGCTTCAGCAGCGTGTTCTCGTCCTGAGCCGAGCGTAAGTTAGCGATCGAAGAAAAGTAGTTCGATACCGAGGCTGAGATGGTCGTTACAGGAGACTGGACGAAGTCGGCGACGGTTTGGGTCCAAGAGCGTACCACGAGCTTGCCCGACGTGCTTTCGCGGGCATCCAAGGCCATCAAAACGAAATTCAACAACAGGAGGGCGACCATTAGCCAGGGAGCCAATCGCCATACATCCTTTTGACTACGCTCAACCATCCGATAGGTCAAATATCCAAAAGTTCGATGTCCACACGTCCGAAAAGAATACGGCTTCCGCCTGCCACGTTCCTCTTTGGACCTTGGACTTGGGGCTTTGGACTCAAGTTAATTTCCGGTCATCATCGAGTTATCCCACTTAACACGCTTGAGGAGTTCGAAGTCCGAAAGCATCTTGCCCGTACCGAGCACGACGGATGAGAGCGGATCTTCGGCGATCACGACCGGCAATCCGGTCTCGATCATCAAGCGTTTGTCGAGATTCTTGAGGAGCGCGCCGCCGCCGGTAAGGACAATGCCGCGTTCCACGATGTCGGCCGAGAGCTCTGGCGGCGTCCTTTCGAGTGCGACACGAACGGCGTTGATGATCGTCGAGATCGCATCCGACAGGGCCTCGCGGATCTCTTCATCGGTCATCGTGATCGTCTTAGGAATGCCTTCGATGAGATTGCGGCCGCGAACGTCCATCGAGAGCGGCTCTTCGAGCGGGAATGCGCTGCCCAAAGCGATCTTGATCGCCTCGGCCGTACGCTCGCCGATCAGAAGGTTGTATTTGCGTTTGATGTACTGCGTGATGGCGTCGTCCATCTCATTGCCGGCAACACGAACGGCACGCGAGTAAACGATGCCTGAAAGCGAGATGACGGCGATGTCCGTCGTTCCGCCGCCGATGTCAACGACCATGTTGCCGTGAGGTTCGGTGATTGGAAGTCCGGCACCGATCGCCGCGGCCATCGCCTCTTCAACGAGGTAAACCTCTGACGCCTTCGCCCGATATGCAGAGTCTTCGACCGCACGCCGTTCGACCTGCGTGATCTCGGACGGAATGCCGATAACCACACGCGGCCTGACCCAAGACTTGCCGTTGTGGGCCTTTCGGATAAAATGCTGGAGCATCTTTTCCGTAACTTCGAAATTCGCGATAACGCCGTCCTTCATCGGGCGGATCGCTACGATATTGCCCGGTGTGCGGCCGAGCATCTCTTTTGCGTCGCGGCCGACCGCCTCGACCTGGTTGGTTACCTTATTGATCGCAACGATCGACGGTTCCGAGACCACGATCCCGCGTCCATTCGCGTAAACAAGAGTGTTTGCCGTTCCGAGGTCGATCGCCAGATCGCTCGAAAATAAACTAAATAAAGACTTAAATGCCATCTTCCGATCTTAAGTTCCTAAAGCTTTGGTTATTAGATCCGTTTTACGAACCGGGGAGGGAAGTGCCTGGATCTGCCGCGCGTAGTGCAGAAAAGGCGCAAAGTAAGGCCGCCTGTCGCCCAAAACGTCTAATTAGAAAGAATACACTTTATCCGTAGCGTATTTCTACTTGAAAAACTGCATTATTAAGACTTTAGGCATTTTTTTTTGATCGCAGCATCATCTGTCGAACTCCTGCAAAGGAAAAGAGCGGCCGCCGATCTCCGGCAAGGCCGCTCAATTCGCTCGTACCTCGTGAAGAGGTCCGGTACTATGGATTGGCCGTGATCAGAATATCCGAAATATTCCCGCCGATCGTGATCTGCGATGATGGATACGTATACCTTCGCGACGCAACACCGATAGTGTAGTCACCCGCCGTCACTGACGAGAAGGTGAAGTACCCGAACGGATTCGTCAAAGCGCCGACACGGACAACACTACCCGACAGGAAAACACGCTCCATTCCAACGCCCATTCCGCTGCTGTTAACAACACGGCCCGAGACCGTGTATGTCGCCGGCGGGGCCGTCGATGCAGGGGCCTGCACGTTCACCGTGATGGGTGTTCCGGTCTTGTAGAACCCGATCGTCGCTGTAGAGGCCACAGGCGGGTGGGTCGAATCAAATCGGAAGTTATACATCGTACCCCAACGGATCGCGTTGGCATTTTGATTCTGGGCGAAACTTTCACTAGACCAGGAAAGGGCACCGTTTGCTTCAGTTCCGACCCAAGGCTGACTGCTGAAGCCTGCATTTCCGACCGTTCCGTCATTTGCCCAGCCGGGATGCTGCGGCGGTGCGTGGAAACCAATGTTCGTAGCATCTCCGCTAGTTACCGGAACGCTGAAGGATTGAATTCCGCGATTCAAATTCTGGTTGTAGATCGCGTATTCATAGTGCCAAAGAGTCGGCGAGAGCTGCGTCACCTTGTAAGCGACGGTTCCGATGCCATCCACTCCCGGTGCGGGTTCGATGTCCACCATCGTCGCACCGGTCCAAGCCATGATCGCCGGCTTTGTCCGGACGGTAGATGAGACCGGTGAAAAGCTGAATGGACTTGTAGTTCCGTTGACAGAATACTGACGATAGGACACGTTATTGTACATATTGCACTGGCCCGGATGCGTCGCACACCAGTCATATTCATGGCGCGTGATGTACTGTCCTTCGGCAAAATAGGTCGCACCGGCGTTCATCGACGTATTAAGGTCGTTGATCTCAACAAGAATGCGATGCGATGTGCCGGTGTGCGAATGGCCGGTGTGCGAATTGTTCGGCGTAGCCGAATCACCACGCGGAAAATCACCCGTAAACGGATTGATCCATGCACGTGAACCGAGATTCGGACCGGAATTCAAGCTTGCGGAATAAGGATCCGAACAGCCGGAACCGAGATTCGAACCGCCGACGCCGTTACAGCCAAGGCCGCAAATGTTGTTGGTAAGAGCCGTGAACGCGTGCTTCACGCTCGATTGGCCGATCTGCTCCATTCGATCGCCGTTTGCCGACATCCGGTACAGATTCTGTGGAATGACCGGGTGGTCATTGCTCGGATTTGCCTGCCAGTGCAGATTTTCAGTACCGAAGTTGCATGAGTCCGTCGCGACGGCCAAGCCGACCTGTGTACCCGAACTTTGACCGAATTGGGCAAGGCCGGAAAGGTCACCTACTATAACGTCGGGACCCGGAACGGTGCCGGCCGATGGGGCCATCGCAGGCATATTTTCCGACTTCACCTCGCCATCAACGATCTGCGAAGATTCAATCGTCCGCATCCTCGCGTCCACTCCGATCGTACCGACGGTGGTGCCGGCGAGGTCTTTGCGTCCGAGCGAAGCAGCGAAAGCATCAGCAACGACCAAGCGGCCGTCGGAAACGACAAGGCCGCGGATCATCGGGTTGTAGGTATATTCCTGGCCCTCGACCCGGAAATAGACCGTGCCCGTTCGTGCGCTTCGGACGACAAGATCGCCGCCTTCTTCCCACGCCTGATTCTCTAGTGCAAGGTCGTTGAAGCTCAGCGCCGAGCGGCCGGTGCCGCCCGAGAAACTGCCCTCAAGGTCCATCGAGCCCGGATTCGGCCCGCGAAGCTCGTCATTGAACACTAGTATCGTAAAGAACGAATTCGCCTTGATCGGCATATCGATCTGTACGATTCCCGCTTTCGCGTTCATCTTGAACATATCGAGCCTCATCGAGACGGTGCCGCTCTCAACAAGCATTTTGTCCAAGGTTCCTGAATAGCCATCGGGTTTTGGATTCACACCCGAAAGCAGGGCATCCGATCCACTGTTAAATAAAAACAGGAATGGGAGCAAAGCAATTAGAATTGGCTTCAACATAGTCTTTTTTCTTGATTACAATTAACCTAGGTGGTTAACGCGGTCTTTACCCGTCTTGGTTAGTCTTGAGTTGTGTCTTGGAGACGTATCCTACTTTTTACACCCGTTCGGGTGCAAATAGCAAGTCTTTTGTGTAGAATTTTCTTTAAATCATCCGCATAGAAGGCCAACGTGCTAACCATCATGTTGTTTAAGTATGAGTAGCAGCTGCACAGGCGAGACGGGCGAAGGCCGGCGATCAACGGCTCTGCCCGTCCTCCCAAACACCGAAAAAAACGCCGCGAAAATCCCCCATTCAAGGATCAGCCGCTGGCGCGCCGGCGCGCTTATCCTTTTGACGGCTTTGATGGTAGCCCATTTTATCCAGTGGCAGATCTCCGGCTCTACCGTATCGCCTATAGAACCGTCCGAGGCAATGCAGACCTTGAGCCGCGGTGCCATCAATGCCGGCTTTATCTTCTTTGCTCTTGCGATACTTTCAACTCTGGTCCTCGGCCGCTGGATCTGCGGATGGGCATGCCACGTGGTCGCGCTTCAAGATCTTGCGGCCTGGATGCTCAAGAAGGTCGGCATTAAACCGCGGCCTTTCCGTTCGCGCCTTTTAATGTGGGTGCCGCTGCTTGCGGCACTTTATATGTTCGGGCTGCCTGTGCTGAACCGCATTCTTGCTCCGCCTCCGGGCGAAGGTGTGATCCCGCAATTTACGAACCACATCGTCACTCAGGATTTTTGGAGCACATTCCCGACACTTGCCGTTGCGATCCCGTTCCTCTTTATCTGCGGCTTCGTAACGGTCTATTTCCTCGGTTCAAAGGGCTTCTGCACGTATGCCTGTCCGTATGGCGGCTTTTTTGCCGTGGCCGACAAGGTCGCGGTGGGACGCATCCGCGTTACCGATGCATGCGATCAGTGCAGATTCTGCACGGCCACCTGTACATCGAATGTGATCGTGCATGCCGAGGTTCGCGAGCACGGAATGGTAGTCGATCCCGGCTGCATGAAGTGTATGGACTGCGTCAGCGTCTGTCCGACCAACGCGCTTTATTATGGTTTCGGCAAGCCGTCGCTCGGTACAGCAAACAAAGTAAAGAAGACCTTTTCGCTTACTTGGCCGGAAGAGATCGGTGCTGCCGTCTTCTTCCTTCTAAGCCTTTACGCGGTTTGGGATACATACCAGCTCATCCCGATGCTGCTTGCGCTTGCGCTCGCGGGAATCACGACATTTGTTGCATGGCGAACATATCGATTGTTCGTTTCAAACGACCTTTCGCTCTATCAATTCAACCTAAAGAACGGCGGCAAGGTCACGCGTGCGGGTTCGATCTTTCTCGTACTTTCGCTCGTCTGGCTCGGCCTAACGGCGCACAGCGGTTGGATACGCTATCACGAATGGCAGGGTGCGAACGCCTTCGAAGCGATAGACTTGCCCGATGAGGTCGCACTCGCACAGGCAAATCCCGTCCAATGGCTTTCACCCGCAGATAAGCAGAACATCGCCGCCGGCCGTACGCATTTTTCGACCGCGCGGAACAACGGCCTCTTCACGAATGTCCAGGCACTCTCGAAACTCGCCTGGCTTGAATATTTGGGAGGCGATGCAGGCAAAGCGACGGATACGCTTGCGGACGCTTCTGCCCACGAGCATGGTGCGGCAAAAGCTCTTGCAGATTATTATCGCGGTGCCATCCTGAACCGGACCGGAAAACACGCTGAGGCGATTACGAGCCTCGATGCCGCACTTAAAGAACGTCCCGACCTGACGCTTGCTCTCGAACAAAAAGGCGAAGCACTATGGAGCCTCGGGCGACAAAAGGACGCGTTCGACACGTGGTCGCAGGCCGTGCGTGAGAATCCGAACCTTCCGCTCGCGACATCATTCCTCGCCGGTGCCGCCAAAGCCGCAGGCGATGACGCTCTTGCCTCAAACTTTCAAGCACGAGCCAATCAGCTTACTCCGAACGATCCGCTCTTTCATTTTATGTTGGGAATGCGGCTAAAGGCCGCCGGAATGGACGACCTCGCCGATCAGCATTTCGCTCGAGCGATCGAGATGAATCCGCGATTCAAGGCCGCAAAAAGATCCTAGGCCATAGGCTGCTCGCTACTCGCCGCAGGATGATCGTCGCGTTCGCGAGGCGGAAACTCATCGACCTTCGGCGGCGTTCCCGTCGGTTCGAGGGCGGCCTTCAGCACTTCGGAAATATACTTGACGGGAATGAACTCAAGTTCCTTCTTCACATCTTCCGGAATTTCGTCAGTGTCAGGCTCGTTCCTATCCGGCAGGATAATTCTGCGAATTCCCGCACGATGCGCGGCCATAACTTTTTCTTTTACGCCGCCGACCGGAAAAACGAGCCCCGAAAGGGTGATCTCGCCCGTCATTGACGTGTCTGAGCGGACCTTGCGCCCCGTATAGAGCGATGCCATCGCCGAGGCCATCGTCACGCCCGCCGAAGGCCCATCTTTTGGGATCGAACCTGCCGGAACGTGTATGTGGATCCCGTTGTGCTTTATCAACTCGGTGTCGATGCCGAAATCCGCAGCGTGCGACCAAAGGTAACTTCGCGCAGCCTGCGCCGATTCCTTCATCACATCGCCAAGCTGGCCTGTCAGCGTGAGTCCGCCGCCGCCCGGCAAAAGCGTCGCCTCGATAAAGAGAACTTCGCCGCCCATCTCCGTCCAGGCCATTCCGGTCGCAACGCCCGGCGGAAGTTCTTTCCTTGCTTCTTCCGGGAACACACGAGGAGCGCCGAGATAACCGCGAACTTCTTCCGCAGACACAGCGACCTTGTCGGTCGAGCCCTGTGCTACCTTCAACGCGACCTTCCTTGCGATGTTCCCGATCGAACGCTCAAGCTGGCGAACTCCCGCCTCGCGCGTGTATCGCGTCGTTAGCAGATTGACCGCATCGTCTCTGATCTCGAGTTGTTCAGGCGTAAGGCCCGTTTCCTTTATCTGCCGGGGAATTAGATATTGCTTCGCGATCTCAAGTTTTTCGCGATCGCTGTAACCCGCAAGCTGGATTATCTCCATCCTGTCGCGAAGCGGCATCGGGATCGGCGAAAGCTGATTTGCCGTCGCTATAAAGAAGACCTTAGAGAGATCGAACGGCAGGTCGAGATAATTGTCGCGAAACGTGTTGTTCTGCGCCGGATCGAGTATCTCTAGCAATGCCGAGGCCGGGTCGCCGCGAAAATCGTTGCCGAGCTTGTCGATCTCATCGAGCATCAGGACCGGATTGTTGACACCGACGCGTCGGAGCGATTGGATTATCCGGCCCGGCATCGCACCGATATACGTGCGTCTATGCCCGCGAAGCTCTGCCTCATCACGCATACCGCCCAAGCTCATTCGGTCGAATTCACGACCCAACGCCCTTGCGATCGAGCGTCCCAAACTCGTTTTTCCGACTCCCGGCGGCCCAACAAAAAGCAGGATCGGACTCTTGCTGTCGGGCCGAAGTTTTACGACCGCAAGCGATTCGAGGATCCGCTCCTTTATATCTTCGAGGCCGTAATGATCTTCATCGAGGATCTTTCGTGCTTCGACGAGATCGAGTTTCTCCTCGCTCGATTTCCGCCACGGAAGCTCCAGGACGTATTCGAGATATGTGCGGATCACGTGGTAATCCGGAGCGGATTGCGGGAGCTGCTCCATTCGCTTGAGTTCGCGTGTCGCCTCCTTCCTTACATCGTCCGGAAGGTCGGCCTTTTCGAGCCTTTCGCGAAGCTGTTCGGCCTCGGCCTTCTCGCCCGAATCTTCATCGCCAAGCTCTTTCTGGATCGCCTTCATCTGCTGCCGCAGAACGTAATCGCGCTGAGATTTGTCCATCTCGTGCTGCGCTTCCGTGGCGATCTTCGAACGGATCTCCATTATTTCCAGCTCGCGAGCGAGTGCGGCATGCGTGAGTGTCAACAGCCCGTCAACCGTGCTCGATTCGAGCATCTTCTGCTCGGTCTCGGTCCCGAGATCAAGGACGCTGGCGAGAAAGTATGCAAGCTGCACGGGATCCTGCTGCGACATTATCGCCATACGGATCTCGGGCGGAACATTCGGCAGCAGAGCAAGGGCCTGCTGTATCATCCCCTGAATATTGCGTTTGAGTGCCTCGACCTCTTCATTGTCGATGACGCGCAGCTCTGACTGCACACGCACCTTCGCGCGCATATACGGCTGCTCGCTGACCCACTCGATGACCTCGAAGCGCTCGATGCCCTGAACGATCAATTGCATCACGCCCTCGTTCCGCATCATTCGCTTGATGTTTACGACAGTGCCGATCTGATAAAGGTCTTTTGGGGCTGCATCATCGCCAGTTACATTTTCGGTCTTTGTCGTAACGCAGGCGATCAGCTTTTCTTCGGTGGCAAGCGCCGCTTCGACCGCACGCGTCGAGCGTTCGCGGCCGACGGCAAGCGGCACGACCGTTTCAGGAAAAAGCGTCGTGTTCTGCAGCGGCAGGACCGGTATCTCTAGTTCTTCCGGTAACGCATCTGCCGGCCTTTCGTTTTCGCTTTCAGGGGTATTATCAGCCATTTGCACCTTTCCTTAAATGGATCATTAGAAGGCCGTTGTCAAAATTATGCTCGACACGCGCTCCTTCAATAGAAGCAGGGAAATTCAGTGTTTTTTCGAAATTGCTGTACGTGATCTCCATTTGGTGGTAATTCGCTCCGACGCCGCACGAGCGATCCCGACGAGTGCCGGAGATATAAAGCGTTTTGCCATGCACCTCGATCACGATATCTTCGGGGGAAACGCCCGCGAGTTCGACCTTGACGATCCAGCCTTCGCTTGTTTGATAGACATCCGCGGCAGGATACCAAAGGTTGCCCGAGCGGACGTTGCGGGAAGACGAAATGAACTGGAAATGACGATTTATGGACTTTGCCATATAGAAATCAGGCTATTTATTCTGCCAAAACCCTGCACCGGACGAGATCTCTTCCAACGTTTCGGCGATCGCCTGCTCATCCTCACTTTGAAGGGCGATGTCTGCCATTGCGATGATCCCTGCGAGTTTCCCGTCAGACTCTACGACGGGAACGCGACGGACCTTTCTCTCGCCCATCAGCCTGACGGCCTCAAAAACATAGCTGTCCGGCCCGATCGTAAAAAGCTCCGTGGTCATCACATCGCCGAGGTTCGTCTCCGGCCCGACACCGTCCGCAACACCGCGAACAACGATGTCGCGGTCTGTTACGATGCCGATCAGCTTGCCTTCATCCACGACCGGGACAGCGCCCATATCGCCGTCGAGCATCATTAGTGCGGCCTCCTTGAGCGAGGTCGAACGGGCGGCCGTCTTTACGTTGGTCGTCATTATTTCGCGGCATTTCTTGCGCGCGTAAGCCGCTCTTTCCTCATTTGTCATCATCATATCTCCTTCTATCTATTGTGTTCGCAATGCGACAAAAAGACAAGATAGTTCCATGTAACCTCGAAATGCGGCCTGACTGCCAAAACTCTTGCAAGAGTTGATAATATATTGACGTGCTTTTTCGCGAAACGATCTTCATAACAGGATTTCCCGGCTTTTTGGCGACCCGTCTCGTCGAACGCCTTGCACGTACCGAGGTTCAGTTCTTCCTGCTGGTACAGCCGAAGTTCGTCGAACAGGCTATGGAAGAGGTGCAGGCGATCTCGGAAGAGACCGCAACTCCGCTCGAATGTTTCTCGATCATCGAAGGCGACATTCGTGAACCCAACCTCGGAGCCGACGAGGAAGACCTCGAAGCCATCCGACGCGAAGTAACCTCGGTATTTCATTTCGCCGCCGTCTATGACCTCGGGATCGACAAGGAAACCGCCTTTAGCGTAAACGTCGAAGGCACACGCAACGTGAATGATCTTGTCGGCCAGATCGCGAACCTTCGGCGATATAACTACATCTCGACGTGTTATGTCGCAGGCGAACGCAAAGGCCGCATTTTGGAGACCGAACTCGAACATTCCGCCGGCTTCAAAAATCATTACGAAGAGAGCAAATATCTTGCCGAACTCGAGACCGAGCGGCTCAAAGAGACTCTCCCGGTCACGATCTTTCGTCCATCGGTCGTTGTCGGCGATTCAAAGACCGGCGAGACGGCAAAGTACGACGGCATCTATTACCTGATCCAATACCTTCGAAAGGCCGCGATCATCCTCCGCATACTTAATGTCGGAAATAAACGCGTGAAGCTGAACCTCGTCCCCGTCGATTTCGTTGTCGAAGCGATCGCCGCCTTGTCAGAAGACGATGCAGCGAAAGGCAAGACGCTCGCGATCGCCGATCCTGATCCGTTGACGACCGGCGAACTGTTCGATGCGATCGCGTATGCGCTTACGGGCCGAAGATCCGAGTTCGCACCTTCGGTCGCCATCACAAAATGGTTCCTGAACACCTCGATCTCCCCAAAGATCACGGGCCTGCCGCATTACGGCGTGCCATACTTCTTCATCGAGCAGAAATATGACACCTCCGAAGCCGACAAGCTCCTTGAAAAACACAGCATCAAATGTCCACGCTTCCCCGATTATGTCGAGAACCTCATCGCCTTCGTCGAAGAAAACCCCGAGCTTTAGCTGCCCTTTAGAGTGACGCGCTCGGCCTGATTTCCGCTAAAGCAGGCATCGTCAGTACCACCTGCGTCAGCGGGTTGTCTTGCTAACACCGCCTGCCGGAACGCGGACGCCCCCGTCCGCATCATGTCAGAACCGCCTGCGTGAGCGGGCGGTCAGTCCTGTCAGTACCGCCTGCGTGAGTGGGCGGTCAGCATTGCAGAAGCCCGCACGTCAGTAAGGGCGTAACACTCAACGCAGATTCCCGCCGACTTGCCACGGCATTTATGCCGTGGAACTGTGCCCCAAAATCGATCTCGGAGGCGGCTCGGCCGCCGCCAATGGCCGCCTTTTGTCCCAGCCAAAACGCTCGTGGGACAACNNATTCTCAATTCTCCGTTTTCTGTTCTCTTGGAGGCGGCTTGCCGCCGACAATGGCCTCGCATAGCCACGTCGTTTACGGCGTGGGTGACGGCGGCAAATGAATCCTCGGAGGCGGCTTGCCGCCGACAAGATCCTGTCGCTCCTAACGGAGCTCCGGGGTTCGTTTTGCGACGGATTCCCAGGGTGGCGGCCGAGGCGGCCTTACCCTGGGCTATATTCTTTGTCCCCTTCGGGGACTAAGATCTTTGCGGTCTTTGCGGGGTTTCGCTTTGCGGCCTTTGCGTTTCCAAACCGGAATTTAAACGCAAAGAACGCAAAGGCGACGCAGAGTTCGCGAAGGAGGAAAGCCGCCACGAATGCACGAATCTAATCGCTCTCAATTTCAAATTTCAAATTTCGAATTTGAGGTTCAGAATCCCGTACCTTTGCGGTCTTTGCGAGGTTTTGCTTTGCGGCCTTTGCGTTTTCTCTTTGGTGTAGCCGTGAAGGACGAAATTCCCGAAAAAGAGAACCACCCCGCCAGCCGAGGCGGCTGCCACCCCTCCTTCGTAAGGAGGGGAGCTTTAGCTCCGCCAATAGCTAACTGCCATCAGCCATCAGCCATCAGCCATCAGCCATCAGCCATCAGCCATCAGCCATCAGCCATCAACATTTTTTCAAAGACCAAGCGGCCGTTTCGACCGTGTTGTCATCATAGCGAAACGATGCGCCCATTAGAAGCACATTCCGCACAAATCGACACATTCCGCACAAAATGTATCAAAGTGCACGAAATGCACGAAATGCACGAAATGCACGATTTGCACAAACGGTGTGACGGGTTATGCGAGGGCGTGTTCGAGGGCCGGTTTTAGCGCAGGGAATTGCCACTCAAAACCGAGCTGCTCAAGGCGTGCAGGCACTGCCCGAGTGCTTGAAAGAAGGAGTTCGTCGCCCATTTCGCCGAGCAGCATCGAGACAGCGAATTCGGGCAGCGGGATGAACGTCGGGCGATAGAGAACTTCACCGAGGGCGGTCGTAAACTCTTGATTCGTAACAGGGTTAGGGCTTACGAGATTGACGGCCCCACGCACCTCTTCATGTTCGAGAACGAATTCGATGGCACGAATTTCGTCGTCCAGCGAGATCCAGCTCATCCATTGTTTACCGTCGCCGATGACGCCGCCGACGCCCAGTTTGAAGGGCAGTAGCATCGTCGCGAGCGCACCGCCATCCTTAGAGAGAACGATGCCCGTCCTGAGCAAAACGGTGCGGATCCCCGCGTCTTCTGCCCGACGCGATTCGGCTTCCCACTCGCGGCAGGTCTTTGCGAGAAAGTTGTCGCCGGAGGTGCTTGATTCGGTCAGGATCTCGTCATCCCGATCGCCGTAGAAGCCGACCGCGGAGCCGGAGATCAGGACCTTTGGACGCGACTTTAGCTTGGCCAGTGCATCTACGACGCTTCGCGTGCCGTCAACGCGGCTGCTTCGGATAGCGGCCTTCTTTTCGTCCGTCCAGCGAAGCGCGCTTACCGATTCGCCCGCAAGGTGAATGCCGGCGTCCGGACCTTCGAGACGTTCCGGCTCGGCAAATCCGTCCTCGCCCGTCCACTGCGTCTCGCGTTCATCCTGCGGCTCCTTTCTTCCCGCGAGCAGAAGCTCGCAGCCCTTTGCCTCAAGAGTTTTAGTTAGGGCTTTGCCGATCAGGCCGCTCGCACCGCAGATCAGAATTCGCATATTTGCCTATTAAAGCACAAAATTTCTATTTCCCGCCGCGTAGCTTCGAATATACGAGATCGGTGAGCAATTGGCGTTCGTTGTCGGTGAGCTGGCGTTCAAAGGGAGTCATTCCGTTGCCGCCATGCGAGATCTGGCTGTAGATCTCGGCTCGCGTATTGAATTTGTGATGCGCATCGCGGAGACTCGGGATGACTGTTCCATTCGGCAGCACAGCACCTTCGCCTTCGCGTCCGTGGCAGACGGCACAGTTCTGTCTGAAGAGCGTTGCCTGGTAGGTCTGGTCGTCGGCGAGGACGTATGGTTTCTGCTTTGATGAGGAGCAGGCCCAAAGGGAACTTGCAGCAATGACAGCAAGGAGAATGACTAACTTAGTTCTAAACATCGCTGTCTAAATTTTCCGCGATTGGCGGCAAATAGGCAACGAGAGGCCGAAGTCATCGAGATTCTTCCTTCAATGCGCGTTTGAAGACCTTGCCGGTATTGCCGATCGGAAGCTCGTCACGGAATTCGACAAAACGCGGATATTTGTTGGATGCAATGCGTGAGCGGCACCATTCGATCAGCTCGGCTTCGGAAAGGTTTTCACCCTTTTTGAGGACGACGAAGGCCTTTACCTCCTCGCCCAATCGATCGTCGGGAACGCCGATGACTGCGACGAGCGAGACGGCCGGGTGCGTGATGATTAGCTCTTCGAGTTCGCGTGGATAGACGTTGTAGCCGCCGCGCAGGATCATATCCTTCTTGCGGTCAACGATCGTCAAGAAACCGTCCTCATCCATCGTTCCGATGTCGCCCGAATGGAACCAGCCGTTGCGAAATGCCTCGGCGGTCGCTTCGGGCCGTTTGTAGTAGCCCTTCATCACATTGGCCCCGCGAATTAGGATCTCGCCGCGGGTTCCACGCGGAACCTCATTGTCGGCATCGTCCGCACAGATCACATCGACGCCGAAGATCGACTGCCCGACCGTTCCCGGCTTTGAAGGCCGCTGCATATGGTTGAAGGTGGCGAGCGGCGATGTTTCCGACAGGCCGTAACCTTCGAGAACCCGCACATTGAAACGTTTCTCGAAGGCCTTCATAACATCGACCGGCATCGGCGCGCCCCCTGATTTTGCGACGCTCATATTCTCGACGATCGATGATGTGTCGTAGTTGTTTTCTTCAACGTAGTTGAGAAGCGCCCAATACATCGTCGGCACACCGACCCAGAAATTCACTTTCTCGGCCGTCATCGTGTCAAGGGTCATCTTTGGGTCGAACCGCGGAAGAAGCACGATCCGGCTGCCTGCATAAAGGCCGGTGTTCATCTGGACGGTCTGGCCCGTCGTATGAAAGAGCGGCAGCGTGATGAGCATCGTCCTCTGCTCGACGTTCTTCGCGGCCGGGCCGGACCGCATTATCTCGTGCGTTGCGATGACATTCGACCAGAGATTCAGATGCGTCAATTCAGCGCCTTTTGGTTGGCCGGTCGTGCCCGAGGTGTAGAGGATCGCACACGTATCGTCGGGCGCCGTCGGGAAAGTCTCAAAGGCCGGACTTTCGCCGCCGACAAAACTTGTGAACATTGTTATGCCATCTTGTTCCGGTGACGGCATTTGCGGATTCGGAAGTGCGATCAGATGCCGGCACGAATCGACGCGGTCGAATGCCTCCTTGGTGCGCTCGAGCATCGGAAGTTCTTCGGTGCCCTGAAACGCGAACACGGCCTTTGCCTCGCTGTCTTTCAGGTGATACTCGATCTCAGCCGCCTTGAAGAGCACGCAGAGCGGAACGACGGCCGCACCCGTCTTAACGATCCCAAAATAGATGATCGGGAAATAAGGCAGGTTCGGGCACATCAGAGCGATATTGTCCCCTACGCCGAACCCGAGTTTTTTGAGAGCGTTCGCAACCTGATTCGACGCCTGGTCGAGCTCGCCGTAGGTCATTCGACGGCCTGCACCAACGACCGCTTCATTGTCAGGCGTGAGCTTGGCGTTCTGAGTAACGATCGAAGCGAGATTGAGTGCGGTTGGTGAATTCATACGGAGCTTACTTTTTCTGCAGTATCAACGGCCTCGGTCGCGATCGGTTCGCCAAGCTGCTGTATCGAATGTACGCGGAACTCGTTCTTGGCTTCAGGAAAATCAGTGCGAAAGTGTCCGCCGCGTGACTCTTCACGCCATAATGCAGCGTTTGCCACAAGCCTTGCAAGTGTGACGAAATTTCGCGATGCCGAGCCGAGGCTGGACGCAAGTATTTGATCGAATTCTTCGAGCCCGCGTTCGAGCGAATCGCGGTCGCGCAAGATGCCGACACGCTCCCACATGGTTCGCTTTACGCGTTTGCGTACGGCGGTCGAGACGATCCCGGCACCGTTGGACCCATCGGAAGATCCGGGCTCGAATTTGACCGCAGGAATGTCGATGTCCTTTGAATCCTGAAACGCCGTTTCGCCCGCACGGGCCCCGAAAACCAGGCCTTCGAGCAGGGAATTCGACGCGAGACGATTCGCACCGTGAACGCCTGTGCAGGTGACTTCGCCGGCCGCATAAAGGCCCGGCAGCGAGCTTCGTCCCCAAAGATCGGTGCGGATCCCGCCCATAAAATAATGCGATGCGGGCGAGACCGGGAGCAGGTCTTTCGTAATGTCGAGTCCGTAGGAGAGGCAGGTCTCGAAGATCTTCGGGAACCGGTGTTTTAGGAACGCGCCGTCTAGCGCCGTCATATCGAGGAACGCGGTTCGTGTGCCGGTCTTCCGCATCTCGAGGATGATCGACCGCGCGACGATGTCCCGCGGGGCCATCTCGGCCCGCTCGTCATAGCGAGGCATGAACCGCTCGCCGTATTTGTTGCGAAGAATGCCGCCCTCGCCGCGCATCGCTTCCGAGAGCAGGAATCGCGGTGCATTCTCGAGGCTCAATGCCGTTGGGTGGAATTGCACGAATTCGATGTCGGCGATCTTCGCACCGGCGAGATACGCCATCGACATTCCGTCGCCGGTTGCAACACTCGGATTCGTCGTGTGCAGATAAAGCTGGCCTGCTCCGCCCGTACAGGCGATCACTGCACGGCCGACGATCTCACGCGGAGCACGCAGGATCGGATCGAGGAAACGCACGCCGACGCAGCGGCCTTCTGACACGATGAAGCTCTCGGTCGTTGCGAACGGCGTGAGATTGATTAGCGGTTCGGCGCCTGCGCGTGCGATTAGCGAGCGGACGAATTCCGCACCAGTCGAATCACCGTGCGCGTGCAGGATCCGGCGGCGAGAATGTGCAGCTTCCTGTGTGAAGATCAGTTTGTCGCCCTCGCGGTCGAATTCCGTGCCCCAATCGATAAGCTGCTTGACGTAACGAGTGCCTTCTGTAACGAGCGTCTCGACCGCCGAGACGTCGCATAGGCCCGCACCTGCGACGAGCGTATCGTCTTCGTGGAGCTGCGGCTCATCGTCCTCCGCCAGAACGACGGCGACGCCGCCCTGAGCGTATTCAGTGTTGGATTCGCTCGCCTTGTCCTTTGTGAGGACGGTAACGCGGGCCCCTTTTTCAGCCAACGCGATCGCCGCACGCAATCCCGCAACACCGCTGCCGATGACGATGAAGTCAGTGTGGAGTGACATCAATCGAAATTCTATCAAAGTTGCCGAGAGATAAGCCACGAATGCACGAATAAATCATCTGAATTCGTGTATTCGTGGCTGATTCAGCCCGTCTCGATACGATCGCGGCGGACGATCCGAAGTCAGACCGTGGTTAGTCTTCGCTCTTGTCGCGGATAATAATTGGCGTTTCAAAAGTTTCGATCTTTTGCCAGAAGCAGATGAGGCTCCCGTCGGTGTCTTTTCGAATAATTTTGAGCGCCACCAATATGTCAGCCCTATCAAAATTAATTGAGCGAAGAATATACGTATGACCGACAATTGCAGGGATGCGATCGTTGAGGGTTCCTGCATCGGTCTCATAATTGAACGCTTTTCTTTGTTCCTTGCGTACCTCGGATATTTTCTTTGGCGCGCGGTAGCTCACGAGGAAAGCAACGACCGGTATCTCGCGGTCGACGTAGTTAAGAGGGATGCTTCCGAGATCAAATAAAAACCCGTAGTCGGCCCCTCCGAATCCGACCGATAGGTGATTCTGCTGAAACTCGATCTGGGCGCCCTTTTGGTAGTCGTTCGAGCTGGACGTAAATGAGTAAAATGCACCGCCGCCCTGGTGCAAAAGGACGCGGCCAAAAGTTTCGCGGGGCATAAGCCTGAATACCTCAAAGCCTTCAGCCTTTGCCTGGCTCAGATCTTGAGGCGAAGGTGCTAGAAGCTGCACCTCAATAGCCCTGATCTGGGCAATTAGATCAGTGATCTGCTTAAGCTTTTGTTCACGAGTAACAGACTGTGCGAGCGAGAGAACGGGAAGAGTGGCGACGAAAAAGATTAAGACTAGAAACTTCATTTTTTTACCTCCGTGAGAAAAGGGAAAAGCACTCTGAAAAGTCGATCTCGCGACTATATCAGAGTGCTCTTGTTCGAATCAAGAAAATTCTCTTTAGACGGGAATCTTCAGTTCCTGGCCCGGATAGATCTTATCGGGATCCGAGAGGATGTCGCGGTTAGCGTCCCAGATGGACTTCCACGCGATGCCGTAGTGTTTGCCGATCTTCGACAGGCTGTCGCCGGAGACGACCGTGTAGGTCGTACCTGAGCCGCCCGCCTGCCCGACGCTGATATTGAGGATCAGGTCATTCGAGCGGAATTCAGGGTCTAGACGTTCGTATTCATCCCAAAGAGCGGTCTTTGCCTCTTCGCTCGGAGCCACGCCCGTTACGACGAGAGTGCCGTTGTCGCCTTCGCTAAGCTCGTAGGTCGTGCCGTTCTGATTGGCAAGTTCAAGCAGCGATTGATATTTTTCCTGTGCTGACATAATTCTTTATCCTCCTGCTTATTTGCCCTTCTTAAGTTGGGTGGTGTCGACGCCGGTGATGCCTGCCTGGTGGATCGTCTGGATGCAGGTCGTGAACTTCGCACCCGGAACTTCGCCTGTGACCGTGACCTTGCCGTTCTCCACGGCGACGTTCGCGCCTGTGCAGCCTGCAGCCTTGAGCGCGTCATTGAGTTTCGCCGTAAGGGCCGGATCGGGAGCCGAAGGTGTCGCCGCCGGAAGCGGCTTCATCGTAAGATTATTCGTTACGCTCTTGATGCCCTCGACCGATTCAACGGAAGCTTTAGCTTTATTCTTGACTGTGATATCGCCAACTTCGCCAGTGAGCGTAGCAACGCCGTCTTTGACAGCGACGGTCACGCCCGTGACCTTATCTGCGGCAAGTTTGTCGTTCACCGCCTTTGTAAGGTCGGCGTCTGATTTACCGCATGCGCTCAGGAAAAGAGCGATAGCGAGTGTGAAAACTGTTAGAACTTTTATCTTCATTTTTCCTCCAAATTAATTTGAATACGAAACGNNCAAGCAAAGCCAAGTCTTCTGCAAAACGCGACAGAAGTCATCACTGCCGCTCCTGTCGGTTCGGCAAGCTTTCGATCATCCTGTACCAAGAATTGTGGGCAAAAATTCTCAAATTGGCAAGAGCTATTTTTGAGACCGGTATTTTCCTAAGGTTCAGACAAACAACTCTTCGTGGATCTGCCGTGCAACATCGAACGACGTCAGATCCGGCCGCACGATGAAATGCCAGTCGGCAAGGCAGTAGGTTTTCTGCCTTTCGTTAAAGAGCTTTTCGGCAGCCGCTCGATCGCGGGCCAGCGGCCGTGTTTTTCGTGAGAATGCGATGTTCAGCCAGCAATGCTCAAAGCTCGCTTCAAGCCAAAGGGCCATAAAACCGTATTTATGAAGAAGCTCGCGATTTCGCTCGATCGTCCACGTTCCGCCGCCGAGCGACAGTATCGGCACCGGCTCATTCTCGAGCAGATGTGCAAGGGCAGCGCTCTCGATCTCGCGGTAAGCAGGCTCGCCGTCAGCATCGAGAATGCTCGCGATCTGGCGGCCTTCACGATGCTCGATATAGCTGTCAAGATCTACGCGTTGCTGTCCGGAAAGATTGGCCAGATGCCGAGCTACGCTCGACTTTCCGACCCCCATAAAGCCTGTCAGGGCAATGCGTTTCTGGCTGGTCATCGTTTTTGCTGTCGTATTAGGTTACGACACTTCCGAGCGCATCGAAAAAGGACGGGAACGATATTTCACATGCTTCGTGGCCGTTGATCGTGGTCTCGCCGTCAGCGAAAAGCCCTGCGACCGCAAAGGCCATCGCGATGCGGTGATCGCCAAAACTCTCGATCTCCGCACCATTCGGCCGTCCTGGATGCACACGAAATCCATCGTCAAACTCATCCACAGCGATCTTCATCCGCCGCAAATTCCCGACAACGGCAGCGATACGATCCGTCTCTTTAACGCGAAGTTCGCTCGCATTTCGTATCTCGATCCCGTTCGGCAGCTGCGTGCCGAAGACGGCAAGGATCGGTATTTCGTCGATTATGTTCGGTATCAGCGGACCGGCAAGAAGCGAAAGTTCCTGCTCACCGATGCCGCCTTCTATGACCAGATCGCCGACGGGTTCTCCGGAAGCCTCACGCTCGTTCTTCACCTGAACCCTCACACCGCATCGTTCAAGCACCGAAAGGACGCCCTTTCGCGTAGGGTTTAGACCGACATTTGGCAGCACGAGTTCTGAGCCTTTCAAGCACGCGGCGGCGACCAACAGGAATGCCGCCGACGAGATGTCCGCAGGCACTTGAATATCGCGGGCGGTGAGTTTGGACGCGCCGTCCACCGAAATATGCCGTGCATTATCGCGAATTTCGACCGCGAGATCGGCGCCGAGCCATTTGAGCATGCGTTCGGTGTGGTCGCGTGTTTCGACCGGTTCGATGACCGCTGTCTTTCCGTCCGCGTAAAGCCCTGCCAGCAAGATGCACGATTTCACCTGTGCCGAGGCGACCTCGAGCCTCACCTCGGCAGCTTTTAACGAATGTCCTGAGATCTTGACCGGCAGCCTGCCGTCAGAAGTGTCGATCTCGGCCCCGAGTGCCTTCAGCGGCCTCGTAACGCGGCTCATCGGGCGTTTTGAGAGCGATTCATCTCCAATGAGCGTTGTCTGGAACGTCTGCCCCGCCAGAAGGCCTGTGATGAGACGCGCGGTCGTGCCGCTGTTGCCGCAGTCAAGCGGCCCGCGCGCCGCCCGAAGGCCGTGCTTTCCAGCGCCGATGATCTCGACCGTCGTGCCGACGCGTGTCGCACGAACCGCGAGCTGCTGCATGCATGCGAGTGTCGAAAGACAGTCCTCGGCCGTCAGGAAGTTTTCTACTCGGGAAGTGCCGTCTGCAATGGAAGCGAGCATTGCCGCACGGTGCGAGATCGACTTGTCACCCGGCAAAGCGAGGCTTCCGCGGAGTGCATTTGCGGGCGATAACTTCATTTGGTTTTCGGTGTCTCTTGCCATCGGTCTTGACACAAACCTTAACAAATCGCTAACTTACTCTAAAACCTGTCTTTTCTGTGAATACGCAAGAGATAAAATTACCAAGCCGGATCGAGTCCGTTGATGCTGCGGCGGAAGCGGCCGATGACTTTGCAAAAAAATGCGGCTGCGGCGATGAATGTGTCTATGCGCTTGATCTCGCGATCCGCGAATCGGTCGCGAACGCGGTCAAACACGGCAACAAGTTCGATGAAACAAAGGAAGTCGAGATCAGTTTCGAAGAGATCGACAATGTCATCGAAATAAGGGTTCGTGACTTCGGTACCGGCTTTTCCGTGGCGGACGTGCCGGACCCGACCGACCCCGAGAACCTTCTAAAATCTAACGGACGCGGTATTCTTTTCATGAACTCGTTCATGGATGAGGTCAAATGGGAGAATCCGCCGGGCGGCGGCCTGCGGGTGAAAATGCGCAAAAAACTCTGAGACAGCTTGGCAGAATCGCGGATGTTGTTCTAAAATCGGCATTTCGCATCTAAATTTTTTTGGGGAGAACATAATGTCGGATATCACAATCACTGAACGGCAGGCGGGCGATGTAACGATCCTTGACCTCGACGGCAAGGTTACTATCGGAGAGGGCAGCGTTGCCCTTCGTACGGCCATTCGCCGTGTCCTCGGCGAAGGAAAGAATAAGATCCTATTGAACCTCGGCGGCGTCGGCTATATCGATTCGAGCGGTATCGGCGAACTCGTTTCGAGCTTTACGGCCGTCAATAAAGAGGGCGGAACGCTCAAGCTTTTGAACCTGACACAGAAGATCCAAGATCTCCTTGCGATCACAAAGCTGCTCACCGTTTTTGACGTTTACGAGGACGAGGCGGCCGCACTTGCAAGCTACAACTAAGGGCATCGCTCGTTCTTTTGTGGGCGAAGCCTGCTTTTAGGTGACACGAAGAGTTCGTTTACGCTGTATTAATGACAGGCGTAAAACGAACTCTTGTCTTTTTGTCCTTCGCGTTCCGTATCGATGGCAAGCATCTTTTGACGGCGGCGATTCATCTCTTTCTCAATGCGTTTCTTCTTGGCTTTAGGCACAATTCTCCTTTTTTCGGCCGCTGCCTTCGGGCAGGCAAATGCTCGATTTGATCTGAACGATTACGGCGTCTCGGTCGAACCGGACAAACGCGTTATGGTCGTACTCGCGGCGTTGAATTCCGCCCAGGTGTCGGATGCGAACGGCCAGCACAGGGCTATCGACGTGCAGTTATCGCCGGCCGGCACAATGTTTCGCGAGCGTCTGGAATCTGACCTTGCGCAGATGCCGCCCGACCTGCGAGCCCGGCTGACGCAGTTCGTTGCGACCTATAAGAAGAATCACCCGAAGGAAACGACCCAGGAGATGCTGACGGCCTTCATTTCGATGGCCTACGCCCTGACGCCCGCTCCTGAGTTCGGTGACCCGATCATTACGTCCGATTTGCCCGGAGCTTTGCTCGACGTGCTCGATTTTGCGCCGCTCGTACGCGACTTTTACCGTCGATCGGGCGTTGCGGGGAATCTCGACGAATACGCCAAGCTTTATAAAGCCGAGGCCGCCAAGGAACTTCAGCCTTCCACGCGAGACCTTGTTACGGATACGCTTGATTATCTCCACACAAAGCCGAGGCTGACCGTCATCGAGAAGATCAAAACGGAAACCACCACTGCGAAAGGCAGGAAGACCGGCCTTCAGAAGATCTCGACCCGCGAGCACGAACGCCGTTTCGTTGTCGTTCCCGAAATGCTTGCTCCGCAGCAGGCGATAAATTTCATCAACGTTCGAGACAGTTACTATGTCGTGGTAAGCCCGGACAAGGAACTGACGGACACGGACGCGAGCCGTGCATTCCTTCAGTTCGTTTTTGACCCGATGCTCTTTGATCATTCTAAGGAGATCAACGACATAAAGGACGGCATCAAGACACTTCTCGATGAGCGAAGGAAGGTGAACCCTGACGTCTCGCCCGACGTTTTCCTGACCGTTTCGCGCTCGATCGTTGCCGCAGCCGAAGCCCGCGAAAAAGAGTTTCGGAACGTTAATTTTGCGGTAAACGACGCTCGAAAGAAGCTTCAGGACGCATCAACACAGGCGGAAAAAGAGAAGATCACGGCCGATCTTGAAAAATATCGAGGTGAACAGGCCGATGAGACGGCGCGTATGCTTTCGGAAGCTTACGAACGCGGTGCCGTGATGGCATTTTACTTTAACGAACAGTTAAAGGGCACGGAAGATACCGGCTTTGATATTGCCGGATCGATCAAGGAAATGCTGCTCGGCTTTGATGCTGCAAAGGAGAAGAACAGGCTTGCGGAGAATGCTGCTGCCCGTAAACGTGCCGAAGCCCTTCGCGCCACGCGCAAGGTAAATGTTCAGGACGTTGCGGCAGAAAATCCGATGATCGCCCGTCTGCTCGATGTTCAGAAGATGGTCGCGGCAAAGGACTATCAAAAGGCGGAGGCCGAGCTCAAAGCGATGCTCGGCAATGAGCAGTTCGACGCACGTGTTTACTACAACCTCGGACGCGTCGCCGGCCTTGAGGCCGCTGCCGCAGACGATCCGCAGGTCCGCGATGCAAAACTCAAAGAGGCAAAAGATCAGTACGTACGCGTTCTCAATCAAAAGAACGCCGCTGAGGATAAGGCCCTTTTCTCCCTTACCTACGTCGCTCTCGGCCGCATCTATGAATTCTTTGCCGATAATGAAATGGCGGCGAAACTCTACGATGTTGCCATCAGGATCGGCGACGTTTCAGGCGGCGATTTCAAGGAAGCTGTCGCAGGGAAGGCCCGCGTCCTTAAGGCCGGTCAGTGATGAGTGAAGAATTTCGCAGCGGCTATGCCGCTCTCATCGGCCGTCCGAATGCGGGCAAATCCACGCTCCTGAACCGGCTCGTCGGCGAGAAGATCGCCGCCGTCTCGAATAAGCCTCAAACCACCCGTCACCGAATAAAAGGCGTCGTAACGCTTCCCGAAGGCCAGATCGTTTTCATCGACACGCCGGGCGTTCACAAGCCTGGCCATCTTCTGAATCGGAGGATGATGGCGGCCGTTCACGATGCGATCCTTTCGGTCGATGTGGTCGTTTTGATGCGCGATGCGAGCGTCTCGACGGGCAATGGCGACCGCTTTGTTCTCGACCTCGTAAAACGAAGCGAGAAGCCTGCGGTTCTCATCCTTAACAAGATCGACAAGGTGCGCGAGAAAGGCGAACTTCTGCCGCTCATCGATATGTATCGAAATGAGTACGATTTTGCCGAGATCGTGCCTGTTTCCGCCTTAAAGGGCGATGCTGTCGAGACGATGCTGCATTCGCTCGTAAAGTATCTTCCTGTCGGCGAAGCCATTTTTTCCGCGGACGAGCTTACCGACGAATCGGTTCGTACCATCGCAGCCGAAATGGTCCGCGAGAAGATACTCCGCTCGACGGGCGAGGAGATCCCGTACGTTACGGCGGTCGTTACCGAGGTCTTTGACGAGGAAACGAACCCCGAACTCGTTACGATCTACTGCGCTATCTACGTCGAGCGTGCATCGCAAAAGAAGATCATCATCGGTAAGCAAGGGGCTCGCATTCGCGATATCGGAACTGCTGCCCGTGAGGACATCGAGAAGCTGCTTGAGAAGAAGGTCTTTCTAAAACTTTTCGTAAAGGTCGTCGAAGACTGGCGGAATCGCGGCCGCGAGCTCGATGAGATCGGAGTCCGAGAATAGTCATGGCTGAGAAGTGGTTCGCCGCAGATATTACGCTTCCGTTCGAGGCTGCAACGGCAGCCGAAGCGGTATTCGATCTGATGGAAGCCGATGGGGTAGAAATCGACCTCTTACGCAAAAAGGCAGGCGATCTTGTCACCGTCACGGGCATCTTTTCTGAATTGCCCGAGCAAGGCCTACTCGAAGAAACTGCACGCAATACGTTAGAGATCTACGACCGGAAGGTTCCATTCGAGACCGCGATCCGCGAGGTCTTTCCCGAAGATTGGCTTGCCGAATGGAAGCGTCATTGGAAGCCGACCGAGATCGGCCGTTTTGTTGTCGCTCCGCCGTGGATCGACGTCGAAGATCAGGAAAAGATCGTCATTGTGATCGAGCCGAAAATGGCGTTCGGCACAGGGACTCACGAGACCACACGCCTTTGTCTGAAAGTACTGAGCGAAGAGGGAATTGCGGGCGACGGCTTTCTTGATGTCGGGACGGGCACCGGAATATTGTCGATCGCGGCGGCGATGATCACGGACGAAGGCTGTCCGATATACGGTTGCGACACCGATGCTGATTCGATAATCGCGGCCCGCGAAAATGCGGAACAGAACGGCGTCGCCGAACGCATCGTGTTCGAGGTGGGCGAACTTCCTGCCGACTCACCGAAGTATGGAACAGTTGCCGCGAACGTAACGCTTGATGTGATCTTGCCGATGCTTGATCTGCTGATCGAAAAAGCCGAGAAGAAGCTCATCTTGTCCGGCATTCTGAAAACACAGGAGCGAGAGATCGTCGACGCTCTTGCGGCCCGTGATCTTCAATCACCTCGCATCCACACCGACGGCGAATGGATCGCCGTTGTCATTGATATTCACTGATCTTTCTTTGGCGGCAGGGCGGCCGGGATGTCGCCGTCATCTGTCAGCGTTATCGCAGGTTTTCGCGGCTTTGCGTCGAGCCGCGGACGCGTCCGAAGCGTCGGCGGCAATTTCGCGGGAGCATAGCTTCCGGCGGCTAGAGGTTCGATGCGCTTCAAGATCATTCCGCCGCGGCCCACTGCCCATACATTCGTGCCGCCGCGATAGACTATCGCCTGAAGCAATTTTCCCGTAAAGCTTGGTGTCGTTGACCAGTTTTCACCTGCATTGTCGGTGATGACGACCGTGCCGAGTTCGCCGACTGCGACGGCATTCTTTTCATTGAAATAAGTCACGGCAAAAAGACTGTTCGACGTTGGCGATTCCTGATCTTTCCATGTTTGGCCGCCGTCGTCGGTGCGAAGGATGATGCCATTCTCGCCGACCGCAAATCCCGTCTTGTCGCCATAAAAGCTGACTGAATAGAGGTTCTCACGAACGTTCGTCGCAACTTTTTGCCACGAGACGCCCCCGTCAGCAGTCGTCACGACGACGCCTCGGTCACCGACCGCAACTCCTCGTTTTTCATCGAAGAATTTTACATCCTCGAGCCAAAGACGCGTGCCTGATTCCTGCTGCTCCCAATAGGCCCCGGCGGAATCCGTTCTAAGGATCATTCCATTCTCACCGACCGCAAACCCCGTCTTCTCGGTGACGAAATAGACGCTCGTGAGGTCTTGCGTTACGTGTGTCTCGCCTTTGCCCCAACTTGCACCGCCGTTGATCGTGCGTAGGATCGTGCCGTCATCACCGGCGACCCAGCCGCGTTGCCCGTCGTAGAATGCGACGGAATTGAGATTGACATTAGTTTCCGAATAAGCCGGCAGCCAGTCGCGGCCCGCATTGTTCGTGAGCCAGATCCGGCCGCGTGAACCAACCGCGATGCCGATGTCGTTGGTTTGAAAGGCGACATCATTTACATCTTCCCGGCCGCCTTCGCTGAGTCGCTGCCAGCTGTAGCCGCGATCGTCCGTGCGGAGGATAAGGCCGTTATCGCCGACCGCCCAGCCGGTAAGATCGTCAGCGAAGAACGCATCGACAATTCTCGGACTGGTGCGAACTGCGAACGGTACCCACGTGACGCCTCCGTCGCCAGTGAGCCAGATGGTCCCGTTCGCATCCGAGATAACGCCTTGTGAACTCTCCGGAGCGAAGGCTGCCGCAAGGAGGTCGGCCTTTGTGAAAATATCAACGCGCCGCCACGTCTCTCCTTGATCCACGCTGCGTTCTACGCAGCCGCCGTATCCCGTCGCAAGGATCGTCCCATTTTGTAGAAGTGACGTACTCGAGACGATCGTGCCGTCGCAGAGGGTGTTCTGTGTCCAGGTCTCGCCTCCGTCTTCCGTTAGCAGAAGTATCCCGGCCGTGCCGGATGCCGCGGCTTTACGGTCGTCAAGTGCTGTAACCTTCAGAAGGTGCGAGTTCACTCCGGACGTAAGAGTGCGCCAAGTGGCGCCTGCATCGACGGTCTTGAGCAGAGACCCGTTCGAGCCGGTTATGTAGCCAGTTTTTCCGTCCGGTGCGAAGGTAAGGCTATAGAAATGTTCGCGGACGCTGCTCGTAACGGCCTGCCATTTTTTCCCGCCGTCAGTGGAGCGGATGATCGTCCCGCGAGCGCCGACGGCAAGGGCATTTTCTTTATCCAGCAAATAGACCGCCGACAGAGCGACTCTTGTCGGAGAATCCATCTTTTCCCAACGAAAGCCGCCGTCCGTCGTGCGCAGTATCGTGCCGTCCGAACCGACCGCAAGCCCTCGGAGCTTATCCTTCGCGAAGTGAATGCCGTAGAGCGGGTTCCCTTGGGGCAGCGGATTCTGCCACAGCCAGCCATTCGAGACCGCCTGCGGAAATACGCTTGCGGTAAACACAAGAAGGGCGAGGCCGCTTAGAAGAAATGCGGTTCGCTTAACGGGCTTGTGGATGGAGATCTTGGGTAACTTCAGAAAATAAAAATCCTACATCAAAGCTCGACGGTGCCAAGGTCAACAACAGCGTCCGACAAAAGGTCAGGATCGACGTGCCCGGCCGACGCGATCTTCCGAGCGGCCTTGTCTGCTGCTTCCTGCACGGCGTGGCCGCTGTGCCCCTTTATCCAATTCCACTCGACCGTGTGCCGTTCCGCGGCCTTGTCCAGACGCGACCACCAATCATGATTCGTTTTCCGCCGAAAGCTGCCCGTCATCGTTTCGACGACATATCGCGAGTCACTGAAAAGGCGTACGCGGCAAGGTTCCTTCAGTTCTTCAAGCCCGAGGGCGGCCGCAGCGATCTCGGCTTGCTGATTCGTCGCACGGCCAAGAAATTTCCCGACGCCTTTCCAAAGGCCGCGAAAACCGAGAAGCGCCACCGCAGCAGCACGAGGTTCACCTTTGCCGTTCCCGAGGCTTGAGCCGTCGCACACTATCGTTACATCTTTCATTCAAAATTCGCCTGAACCCCATCGCCGAGCACGATTACATTATCCACGTAATTATCAAAAGTGTCGTCATGCGAGATGACAAAAAGCTGATCGAAGTTCGTGATGCTGCGTATCTCGGCCGCAAGATTCTCGCGTCGGACCTCGTCCATGTTCGTCGTCGGTTCATCAAAGAACGCGATCCTGATCTCCGTCAATTGCTTGAGCAGGGCGAGCCGAACGGCTAGTGCGGCCGACATCTGCTCGCCGCCCGAAAGGCTGACGAAAGGCCGCTCATAGGAATCTTCTTCGACGGAAACCGAGTAATCGTCGTTCCATTTCAGGACGCGCTCGCCATTGCCCGTTATCTCGCGGAAAAGCTGATTCGCTTCGACGGCAACGTGCCGCACATAATTACGGGCGATCTGCGGTGCCGCTTCTTTTAGAGTGTCGCGGATGAAAGCTGTCGTCTTTGAAACAGTATCAAGGCGTTCGCGTTCGGCGAGGCCTTGGTCGCGAGTTTTACGAAGGTCGGCAAACCTGTCGAACTCAGCGGCGATCTTTTCGAGCCGTTCGTTGAAGGCCGTATGTTTTGCGGTTTCGGCGGCGTGTGTACGGTCAAGGGCAGCAACAAGCAACCGGCTCTCCTGGAAATCGTTTTGATCGAATGCGGCCAGAGCTTCACGGTGTGCCGCAGCCGACATCTCAGCTCCGCGCGCCGCACTTTCCAACTTACCCGCTGCCTCGTTCAGAGCATTTCGGCGTGGTTCAAGTTCCGCGGCCGCGGCCACGTTGGTCAGGAACGTTTGATGATCTCGAGTGTTGTCATCACGTTCGGCGTTGGCGGCAGCAAGCTCGACGTCAAGGTCGGCAAAAGGAGCAAGTTCCGCCTCGAGACGCTTCAGGTCCGCACTGAGCTCGGACACAAGGGTATCGAGCTTATTGACGTTCTCAACAAGGACATTCTTCTTAGCGGCAAGTTTCTCAAGGACCGCAATACGGCCGCGAGGATCGGACAACGAAGCAAGTTTTGCATCGAGGACGCCAAGCTCAGCGGTAATTTCCGTACTTGCAGGAAATTTCGCCTTCAAACTCTTGCTTCGTTCGGAAAGTGCTTTTCCATCTCGTTCGATCTCGAAATTCCGCTGTCGCAAGGAAGCGGCCTCCGCTTCGGCCTTTTGTCCCTCGCGGGCGATCGCAAGCCGCTGATCAACAGCGTTCCGCTCGGTCGTTAACTCGCCGATCTGCGTACGCAGCGACGAGAACTGGTTCGAGATGTAGGACTCCAGCGTTTCGCCGGGACCGAGGTTCAGGCACTTTTGGGAAAGGATCGGGCAGAGTCCGTTGCGAATTTCGCGTTGAAATCGTTCGTCGTGGTCGAGGCTTGCCTGCAAGGAAGCGAGCGAAGAAACGATCTCACCTGACCGCCTCTCGAGTTGGGCGAGTTCAGCAGCGACAGCGGCCTTCTCCGCATTTGCCTTTATCGCTTCCGTATTTGCAAGATATTTTTCACGCATCCGCGCAAGCTGCTCGTCCAACGCTGCTGCCTCGGCTTCGGAAGCCTTCGCTGAGATCAGCCGCTCGCGGAGATCGCGGATCGAAGCATCGAGAGCATCCTGTTCGGCGGCCTTTGGCGAAAGCTCATTCACTTCACGGGCAGCGTTCTCAGCCTGTTTTAATTTGTCGCGGAAAGACCGAAGCTCAGTTTCGGCAGCGGCGAACCGTGTCTTGGCCGAGCTTATTTCCGCTGTGACCTTGTCGCGTTCGATGCGTACTTTCTCAAGATGCGCGATCTTAGCGACCGCCGCCAAATACCGCTCATTTCCCGGTCGAGATTCGGTCACCGCGGCCTCGGCCTTTTCGGCGGCTTCGAAGTGCGATCCGGCATTGGCGGCCGCGAGCTCCGCGCGTCCATGAACCGCTTTTGCTTCGGCTGCTGCGGCCTGAAGCTCGGAGACGCGGGCATACTCCTTCTCCGCAGTCTGCAATTTGCCTCTTGCCGCACTGAGGTCGAGGTTGATGGACGCGATCTTTTCTGCAAGGCCTTTTGTCTCGCTCAACAGTTCCTCGCGTTCGGCTGCCAAGGTATCAGCACGGACAAGCTCACCTTCTATGCGCGCGACCTGTTCACGCGTGTCCGAAATCCGATGTTCGACAAAACGACTCGTCTCCAGCAGCTTTGCTGCGGCCTCGCGATATTCATCGACCTTCAAAAGCCGATCGAAGACGATCTTTCTATTTGCTGCGGTCGATAGAAAGACGGCGGTGAACGTGCCTTGCGGTACGCCGATCGCCTGACGGAAAAGCGATTCGAGATCGGTGCCCTGGTCAAGGCCGAGATGCTGCCAGACGAATCGGCGGACTTCTTCCTTCTTGTTTGCAACGACCGCACCGAGACGAGGATCCCTTGCGAAGTAGGCTGTCCCTGAATCGCGGAATATCTCGTATTCGCGTTCGTCCAGCCCGCTCACAAATGTGACCCGCACCGAACCCTTTTTTTCGCCGCGACGCACGAACTGCTCTTTCGTGTAGTCGAGCATATCGAACATCACCCAGGCGACGGCCTCGATGATCGTCGTTTTCCCCGCACCGTTCTCACCGCGAATGGCGGTAATACCGGGAGCGAAGTCAAACGCCGCCCGGCGGTAGGATTTTATGTTTTCGAGCTCAAGGCGAAAGATGTACATCGCAAAAATCGGTACTTCAGATGGCCCGAAAACTTCCGTTCCCGAGCCTAAAGCGGCATAAGAATGACCCTTGACGTTCATTCTACCGAATTTCGACGCCGGAGACGAAAAATCGCTACAATATGCGTGTATGAAACTTGCAGCCGGTGAAGCGGTCGTTGCGATCCTGCATACGCCGAGAGAAAAGCTATTCGGGATCTTGGACGAGATCGGGCCTGCGGGCGTAAGCCTTCGCGGCGTTGATCTTAGCTATTTTGAGGATCTTGCCCGAGCGGTCGCAGCCGGTGAAGAGCATTTGAATCCGAGCGATTATTTTATTCCGATGTGGCGGGTCGAACGGATCACGCGAGATGAAGCTTCAGGCGGTGCGAGTTCGCTCCTCGAGCAGTTCGCCGCTCGAACGGGGCGTGAATTCGCGACGCTCTAGTTCTTGGGCTTTGCTTCGGGTTCGACCGGCCGGAACATAATGTCGCCGCTCGTTGTCGTCAGCTTGATCTCGGCGTCGCTGGCGTCACCGATCGTGCCGACGATGGTCTTTATCGCTTCGCCGGTTATATTCTCCGTCACTGTCTTTACTCGAAACCCGCTCGAGAAGGAACCAAATCCGTAGGTCGCGGAGATCCTTGCCGAAGAGTCTTTGGGAAGGTTCAGCCTTAGGTTCCCGCCTTGGGAAGTGAACCGATAGGCACCGCCGTTCAGAATGCTTCCTGTGTAAGAGATCGCACCAGAGATCGTGCCGGCATCTATCTGCCGATGACGCGAATCAATGATCGAGATGTTGCCGCTAAGTGCTTTCGCACGGAAAGTGTCGCCGGGCTTTGAGGGTTTGACGCCAAAGACGAGAATGTCGCCTGTGGTCGATTCAACTGAGATCGGTCCGGAAGAATCTTCAATGCTGATATTGCCGCGATTTACGAGAGCCGAGACTCCGTCCGCAATATTCTTGAGCTGAGTGCCGCCGCCAAACGTTGAGACCGTTACGTTCTTTACCGAATCGACCGAAAGAACGACTTCGCGGCCTTTTATCGAAAGCGTCGTACCGGCGGGAGCTTCGATCTCGATATCGTCATCGTTCAGGCAATCGCTCGGCGGGACGATAGAACTTCCCGGCGTCCGGGGGCTCGCGTTGACCGAGATCCAAACCGGCGTACTTGCCGAGTCCTTCTGCAAAACTTTGAAGTCAAATTTAGACCCTTCTCCCGTGAAGACGCGGACTTCATTTCGCTGCCACGAGTTTATTGTGAGCTTTCCGCGCAGAACGCAAAGGTTCAGCGTTACGTCCGGGCTTACAACTATCGCCTTTTCCTGCGGGCCCGAAAACTGCGGCTCCGGCGCTCTCGGCACCTTTGCGACGGGCGGCACCGGTATAGGAGTTTTTTGCGCGGCTGCGATGGCCGGCAAAGCCGCGAGCGCGGTCAAAATTGTAAGAGATCTAAAAAAAGTCAGCATCAATTCGTGGCGGGAAGCTCTATCTGAGACTTGCGACAAGCTCCTGCTTTTGTGAGACAGAGTTTAGCAGATCGATCTTATTCTGATACGAGTTGTAAAGGACCTGCCGTGCCGAAGCATCATTCGGGTCCTTTCGGATCTGCGCCCGCATTTTATCGATCGTATTATTCACGAGGGCCATATCGCGTTCAAATGCGATACGTTCGGATACGGCCATCACAGAATCCTTCTGTCCCTGAAGCGATCTTGAAAGCCCCGCGATCGTATTCTCATAATCCAATTCTGCCGGATCGAGCTTGACCGACGCATGGGTTGCCCTAGCAGGTTCACTTGCTGTATAAGCCGCCGTCGTGGTCCGCGGCCGCAACTGCCGGGACGGGCGAATATCGTCGAACACTTCCGCTTTCGGGTCTGCGGCCGGAGACGGTTTATCGGGACCATCGGAGGCCTTTGCGACCATGGCGACCGGCTTATTGACCGCTGCGTTCTTTGGTATTGCGGCCTGGCCGTTTGCCTCCGGTTTGTTCGTGAGCCAAAAGCCCGTGCCGATTACGACGAAGAGCAACGCCGCCGTCGCGACCGCAAATGACGGCCTCGCAAGGAGGGTCAATGCGATAGCACCCAACTTTTGGTACCACGGACGCTCCCGTCTTTCCGTCTCGATGTGATCGTTTATCTTCGCCCAAAGCCGCTGTGTCGGCACGAGAGCGTCAAGTTCCCTTGCAAGGATCGGCATAATGACCGCCTCTTCGGCCTCGGCCTCAGAAAGCATCAATGCACAAGCGTCGCACTCGTCGATATGTTCGGACACCTCGGCCGAACGCGCGAGATCGAGTTCGCCGTCAAGAAAGGCTTGTATTGTTCCAATGTCGATACAATTCATTACTGCTTATGCCTTCCCGGAATAATACTTCGAAAATTCCTGCCTCGCACGTGCTACGAAAGTGCCAATACTCGCGACATTCAAGTCAAGGCTTGTCGCGATCTCCTTATACGAGAGACCCTGCTGCTTCAACACAAGGCAGCTCCTCAGCGGCTCCTTTACGTGGGCCAGAGCTCGGTAAATGTCATTCACACCTGCATTTTCCTCGAAATCCATCTCGACGGAACTTCTCTCCTGCGGGCCATATTCTTTGACGTAATTATCCTCTCGGGTGTTTGCTCTCATTGTACCGCGAACAGCGTTGCGGGCAAGATTTATTGCGACACGAATGAGCCACGGCTTGAGCATTTCATCATTATCGAGTGAATCGAGATTCTTGTAGAGCCGGATGAAGGTTTCCTGAGTTACGTCCTCTGCTATGCCGGGATCCGCAACGACCGAACGTGCAGCACGAAAGACGGTCCGATGATGGAGCGCAAATGCCTCCTCGAACCCTATTCTCTCATTCGCTCGCGATGCCGCGGATTGTTCGGACATTATGTCCACAAGAATGTTGTAGATCTCACTCATTTCAGCATCGAAAAATGCCACCCATCAGTATTAAAACACCGCCGACCTCTATATTGTGACAAGAATCAGATGCTAGAACGTAATCGTTTTCAATCGGGGATGTGCCGCCGATGCGGCATCGATCCCGTATCGAGCCGATGTCAGGACGACGACAACGTCATTCGGACCTGTATCAGCCATACGCATTTCGAGCCATCTAGGTTCGATCGATTTCGGGGTTTCGGCCAGGGCCAAGGCGGAAAGGCAGGAAAAAAGATGGGCTTTGGAACTCCCAAGAAGAAGATCCGCGTCACCGACAGAGACGGAGAATTCCACGCCTGCAGACTCAAGGTCAGAGAGTATGGTCGCGGCAAAGCTTATCGCTGCCTCAAATTCAGGGTGATGAGCGGTCTTTCCGGCGATGCGTTCGCGCAAGGGAGGCATATTCGCCGCCGGGCCGAAGCCGCCGATCATGATCCGCACCCTTGCATCGGTTTCCGCTGCAAATTCGCGGACCATTATGTTCTGCGTTCGGGCCGTTGCCTTCCAATCGATGCGGCGAATGTCATCCGCCGCTTCGTAATTGCGCAGGAAGAGCAGGTCGTCGCCGGAGCCGCGCGTTTTTAACGCTTCGCGGCTGCCCAGAATCGAAACAATCTCGTCTTTTTCGTGTCGAGCTGCGAACCGCGGAAAGATCAAGATGTCGGCCTCGTTCGCCGCCAAACGCCGCCGATGCCGAAAAAAACCGAAAGGGAAGCCGGTCGAGAGTTCGAAGTCGGTGATCTTGAAACGTCCGCGGTCCGCGAAGCTTTGGAATGTTTGCCGCCGGACCGAATCATGCGGCGGAATATACGTAATATGATCGAGGGTAAGGTTCGTGTGCGGTGCCGCGAGCAATCTTTTTGCGATGAAGTTCGGAAGGGCTTCGCTCACTTCGTCCGCATCTGCGATCATTTCACGTTCTTTGCCGCGAACTTCCGCCACGATAGAGAATGCAGGTAAGAACCATTTTCGATTTGAGACCTCGAGGGTGATCGGGAACGGTTCCGCTGCGTAAATGGTCTCCGGGAAGCGCAGCCTAATATCTAGCTTTCGCAGGGTGAGCCATCCCGCTGCAAACCCGACGGTGATTGCCGCAAGCATCACCGAAAGGACTATAAAGAGCAGATTATTGCCTGTATTCCACGCCGAAAACCCGACGACAATGATGAGCACGGCCATCACGCTGCCGCCGAGCGTGAACTCGAACGGCAAGTTCAATTGAGCGGCTTCGCGGCTTGCCTTTTTTGCAAGCGGAGGGATCACGAAAAGCAGGATCAGCAGGATAAAAATGAGCGAAAGGCCTGCTGCGATCGCCGCAAGCCGCGATCTGTTCGCCTCGTGCGCGTAGAGCGTCAATCCGGCAAGGGCAAGCCCGCCGGTAACGACGACAATTCCGACCGCGAAGTTTCGCAGGTCTTGCTTCGAAACGAGCTTTAGCAATAGTCGGACGTCCATACGAAGACCTCGGATCAGAAAGTCTTGAGATCTATTCTAACTTCCTTTGAGTTCCCAAAATGATCCGGAGCGTCTAAGGCTGCTGTGTGCTAGATCGGGACTTCGATCGAATCTATGATGGATCGCAGGATGCGTTCGGCCTCGCGTATGCGTGCGGTTCCGGCGGCGATGCGCGTGCCGACAAGTATGCGGTGAGCGAAACAGGGAATTACGAGGTGCTTGATGTCATCGGGAATGCAGAAACTGCGTCCTTCGATGACGGCATTCGCCTGAGCCGCACGGAAAAGAGCGAGCGAACCGCGAGGACTGACGCCAAGTTCTAACGATTCGTGCTTTCGCGTTGCATCGACGATCTTGAGCAGATAATCCGCCAGCACTTCATCCACCCGAACGTGTCCGACGCTGTTCTGGATCTCAAGCAATTCCTGCGAACTAAGGACGGCGGCGACACGGTCAAGCGGGTCGTGTTCCTGGCGATCGAAAAGGATCTCGCGCTCATCATCTTGAGTCGGATAACCTAAGTTCAGCCGCAGCAGAAAGCGGTCGAGCTGAGATTCCGGCAGCGGAAATGTGCCGTGATGCTCCGAGGGATTTTGCGTTGCGATCACGATGAACGGATCGGGCAGCGGCCGTGTTTCGCCTTCGGCCGTCACTTGCATTTCGGCCATCGCTTCAAGAAGCGCTGACTGCGTCTTGGGCGTCGCACGGTTGATCTCGTCCGCGAGCACGAGGTTCGCGAAGATCGGGCCGGGCTTCCACTCGAACTCGCCCGTTTTTTGATTGAAGACGGAAAGGCCCGTTACGTCCGACGGCAAAAGGTCAGAAGTGAACTGAATACGCTGAAAGACGAGATCGAACGCGCGGGCAAATGCGTTGGCGAGCGTCGTCTTGCCGATGCCCGGGACATCTTCGATCAGCAAATGGCCGCCTGCAATGATCGCAACGAGTGCTTGGCGTATGCTCTCCGGCTTGCCGCGTATCACGCCGCCGACAGCGTCGCACACTTGAGCGAGCTTTTGGCTGCCCGAATTATCGGCAACGACTGCGAATGGTTTTGGCGATCTTGAAGCGATCCAATCTCTCATCTGGTAGATCTCGCAATGAAGCCTCGAGATTCGGCTCCAAAAAGTATTTTAGCTGAAAGAGACGCTCAACTGCATCAAAAAGTTGCCGGTATTGTTTGCGGGCCAAAAACAGCGGTCTTTGAAAATAGCGGCAAAACCGTCTAGAATCTGGAACAAACAGCCCTGTTCGGACGTGCAGGGAATCGAGAAACGCAACGTTTAGCCTATGAGATCAATTCGTCGTGCCTTGCGTGATGAACGCGGATTCAACCTTATCGAGCTGATGATCGTGATCGCGATCATCGCACTTCTCATCGCGGTCGGCGGCATCGGCTGGAGCGCGATGATCAGATCCGGCAACGAGACCGCCGCAGCACAGACGCTCGACCGGCTTAAGGTCTATCAGGCTCAGTTCGCAGCCGGCAACAAGGGAAAGTTCGCAACATTTGACGACCTCGTTACAAAAGGTCTGCTCGATGAAGGCTTCAAGGGCGAAACGCCGACGGTGAACGGTTACGTTTACAAGCTCACGATCGAACAGCCTTCGGGCGCAAAGCCCGCATTCTTCAGCGTCACGGCCGACCCGCAGGTCGCTGAAGGAGTTCGAGCCACCGGAAGCATCCACTACTATACCGACTCGGCTTTGAGTACAATAAAACGCACCGACGAGAACCGCTCGGCCAAAGCCGACGACCCGTCCCTCTAACGACATCACGTGCCGTCTTAGCTCAGCGGTAGAGCACTCGCTTCACACGCGATAGGTCAGAAGTTCAAATCTTCTAGACGGCACCATAAACACCGGCCCAAACGATAGTTTACTGTACTCTTCCAGAACCTAAAACGCCCAAATAAACACCCTTTAGACCGTTCTATACGGACTCATCGCCTTTCGATGACCGATCCTAGTCAAGTGCTCAGGCCACATCAACCCGCCAAATTTGCGGTGAACTGAGTGTCAAGCGATGGGTGTCGCCGTTTAAAACGTAGGCGAAGCAAGAGCCTTCGAGAGAGCGAGACCGGCCGAGGCCGACTATTTGGTTGCAAGAAATTGTACCTGTACGCGACACAAAATGTGACACAAAGTTAAGACACAATCGACACAAGGTTCACACATTGATTGACAGGAAGTTGTCTTTAAATTTAATAGATCGAGCCAGTAAGACAAGGCAAGCAGAAACAAGCAACGAGTACGCCAGATGCGGCCCTTTAGCGAACGGAAATTGAACATTGCCCAGATGCTGGAACGTACCTTGAAGACGTCATGTCTTGAGACGTAGTTGACAACGCGTTACGGATGGGAGTAGTGTAGCTGGCAACTCATACTTCATTTGACTGGCCTGGGCAGTCGGGAACAAGAAACAGGTACAAGGGCACCTCAGCATATCAAGGCTTACCCTGTTTGGTTTTTTGGATCAAATTTAACTTAGACGCATCGTCTTTTGTCTTAACTCTCGGGGACTTAGTGTATGTCTACTTCATCTCTTCCTGGAACAGGTTTGCGGAAACGCATTCTCGTAGGCGGATCTATCGTGGCCGTGGTCGTGCTAGTCACGCTCGGTGCGATGGGCCGCAACGGACTCTTGCCTCACACGGACGGCCTAACGGGCAAGAAGTTCGGGTGGTTCGGCAAGGAACTGCCAAAGAATGCGGGCAGCACCTGGAACCCGTTTGCGGCACCGCTTCCGGCGCCGACACCGCAGCTTGCGAAAGAATACATTTACGCGGGTTCGCGGCTCCTTGCGGTCGAGGACGCGAATGCCAATGCCGTCCCGCCTACAGATCTCGCCGTCTGGAGGCCGTCTTCCGGTGTGTGGTGGATCATGGCCGGAAACGGTTCACCTCAAGTCGTGCAGGGCTGGGGAATGCAGGGCGACATTCCGGTCGCGGGCGATTACGACGGCGATGGCAAGACAGACTTTGCGGTCGTAAGGCCGGGAGCGAGCTCCCTCGACTGGTACGTGATCAATTCGAGCAGCGGAGCCTCGACCGGCGGCAGCTTTGGGTTGCCGACGGACAAGGCGGTTCCCGCTGATTTCGACGGTGACGGAAAGACTGATTTGGCGGTTTATCGTGCGTCGAATAATACCTGGTACATCTTGCAAAGCTCCGATTCGCAGACGGTTTACCTCGCTTATGGCACATCCGGTGATCAGCCTGCTCCTGCCGACTTCGACG
>JRYD01000236.1_pt1 | contig 98691 bp, 90 predicted proteins | sample 235311 | NCBI WGS metagenome assembly JRYD01 (sample SAMN03074213, study PRJNA261472) | activated sludge metagenome | biome: Common Effluent Treatment Plant; feature: Wastewater; material: Activated sludge; isolation source: activated biomass in a lab-scale reactor treating industrial wastewater at... | reverse complement strand
ACGCTAAACAGCACCGCAGGAGGGGAAATTCTGTGGTAGCCGCCTGCTTGATTAGCGGTAGTTTTTTATTTCCCTTTATACTTTCATTAGTATCAGGTTTCTTAATTTTGTGTTATAATAACACTAATGCAAACTATCATCCATAATGCAACCCTTGTTAACGAAGGCAGACAATTTGTTTCAGACATTCTTCTGCGCAATGGCATCATTGAAAGAATTGACCCTTCAATAAATGTAAAACACAAGGTAGATGAAATAAAGGGTGATGGTTTAATTTTAATGCCCGGTGTCATTGACGATCAGGTTCATTTTCGAGAACCCGGGCTTACCCATAAAGGTAACATTGCATCAGAATCTGCAGCAGCAGTTGCAGGCGGCATAACTTCTTTCATGGAAATGCCAAACACTATACCTAATACGCTGACACAACAACTGCTTGAAGAAAAATACTTGCTCGCACAAAAAAAATCGTGGGCTAATTATTCTTTCTACATGGGTGCAGGAAACAATAACCTGAACGAAGTTTTAAAAACCAATCCTGAAAATGTTTGTGGCGTAAAAATTTTTATGGGCTCTTCAACCGGTGATATGCTGGTGGATAACCCTGTTACATTAGAAGATATTTTCTCGCAATCACCCATGCTCATTGCCACACATTGCGAAGACGAACAAACCATCAGACAAAATACAGAGAAATATAAATCTCTTTACGGAGATAAACTTAATGTATCATATCATCCTCTAATCCGCAGTGAAGAAGCTTGCTACCTGTCAAGTTCATTGGCAGTGAATCTTGCAAAAAAGTATAATACCCGTTTGCATATTCTTCATATTTCAACAGCTAGCGAGACTGAATTATTCAAAAACGATACTCCTCTTAAAGATAAAAGAATAACTGCTGAGGCATGTATTCATCATCTTTGGTTTGATGATAACGATTATGCTGTAAAAGGTAATTTCATCAAGTGGAATCCTGCAATTAAGACAAAGCAGGACAAAGAGTCTATTTTGGCAGCAGTATTAAACAACCATATTGATGTCATAGCTACCGATCATGCACCACATACACTCGAAGAAAAACAACAACCTTACCTTACTGCGCCTTCAGGCGGTCCCTTAGTGCAACATGCTGTGGTGGCTATGCTTGAACTTTATCATCAGAAAAAAATTTCACTCGAAAAAATAGTGGAGAAAATGTGCCATGCACCGGCTATATGTTTCCGTATAAAAAACCGGGGATTTATTCGCGAAGGTTTTGCTGCTGATATTGCATTAGTAGCTCTGAATGAACCATGGACTGTTTCTAAAAGCAACATCCTTTATAAATGTGGCTGGTCGCCTTTTGAAGGTACAACATTTCAATCAAAAGTAAAACATACTTTTGTAAACGGTGCGCACATTTTTAATAATGGCAAGCTGCAATTACACACCAACGGACAGCGAATTTTGTTTTCTTCTCATTAAAATATGCAAGTGAAAAAATACCTCTTACTTTTTTTTATTCTAATATTATTTTTTGTGTCATGCACATCTAAAAGTAATGAAGTAGTAATTCCGGAAGCTATATTGTCAAAAGACAGCATGATACAGATACTTGCTGATATACATCTTGCTGAATCAGAAGCAACTTTATATCCTTACAATGATTCATTAGGCATCATTAACCTTCCTGCTTATTACAAATATATCTTTGAGCATCATAAAATTGATACTGCCGTATTTTCACACAGCATGAATTTTTATCTTGCTAACCCTGAATTGATGAATTCAGTTTATAGTGGCGTTATTGATGAACTGAGTAAACGCCATGCCCGTTATCAGAAAAATAATTAATATTCAAATTTCCCGTAGGGCGAATTTATGGTAAGTTTTTTACCATCACAATTTTCAACACGCCCTACAATCTGCGCACCAATTTCAAATCCGGCAGCGATTGAAATCAAATCATCGGCAATAGCTTTAGGGCAATACACCTCCAGGCGATGACCCATGTTAAATACTTTATACATTTCTTCCCAAGTAGTGCCGGCAGATTCCTGTATCAGTTTGAAAAGCGTGGGCGTATTAAACAGATTGTCTTTAATGACATGAAGATTATCAACAAAATGAAGCACCTTGGTTTGTCCTCCTCCACTGCAATGAATCATGCCGTGAATATTTTTTCTATGTGTCTCAAATATTTTTTTTACTAATGGTGCATAGGTACGTGTTGGCGACAGCACTGTTTTTGCAGCGTGCATGGAAACTTGTCCATAACCATCGTCAAGTGTTATTGAATCGGTAAGTCCAAAGTTTCCATTATAAACTATATCTTCGGGCAAGGTGTTGTCAAATGTTTCGGGATATTTTGCTGCCACACTTTTATTAAACATATCGTGTCGTGCCGAAGTGAGTCCGTTACTTCCCATTCCACTGTTGTACTCCGTTTCATAGGTGGCCCTGCCGAAAGAAGCAAAGCCGACAATAACATCACCGGCAACAATATTTGCATTATCTATTACTTCACTTCTTTTCATTCTGCACATAACCGTGCTGTCAACAATTATGGTGCGTACTAAGTCGCCCACATCAGCAGTTTCTCCTCCCGTAGTGGTAATGTTTACTCCGTAATTTTTTAATTCATCAACCAACTGTTCAGTGCCATTAATAATAGCTGCTATGACCTCACCGGAAATCAGATTTTTATTTCTGCCAATTGTTGAACTTAATAAAATATTGTCAGTAGCACCTGCACAAAGGAGGTCGTCAATATTCATAATCAGGGCATCTTGAGCAATTCCTTTCCAAACAGAAATATCTCCAGTTTCTTTCCAATAGGCATAAGCCAATGATGATTTAGTTCCGGCACCATCAGCATGCATCAACAGACAATAATCTTTATCGTTACTTATGTAGTCCGGAATGATTTTACAGAATGCTTTTGGAAAAATTCCCTTGTCAACATTTTTAATAGCTGCGTGTACATCTTCTTTGTCTGCTGAAACACCACGCTGGCTGTATTTGTTTTGCTGTTTCATCTTCCTGTATCCATAAACCTTTGCAAAACTAAAAAAGCAACCCAAGACCGGGTTGCTTTTTTAGTGCAATTCTTATACATCAATTATTTTGCCTTTTTGGGTGTATAGTCTGTGCTTAGTACTGTAAATTCTGTTCTACGGTTGTACTGATGCGCTTTTTCCTTCATTTCTTCAGAAGTCAACCCTTTAATAAATTCTTCTGTAAGCTTATCACCACGTTTGAACGGCAGATACTGTTCATCGTTTTCAACTTCTTTAGGATCTTTTTCTCCTCTTCCTTCCCAACTCAAACGATCTTTGTCAACTTTTTTAGAAACCAAATAATTGTAAGCTGCTAAAGCACGTTTTTTAGACAGTGCCAAGTTGTAGTTGTCATCGGCACGGAAGTCAGTGTGTGCTGTAAGTTTAATGGTAATAGTTGGGTTGTCATCCAACACTTTAATTAAGCCATCAAGTGCTGCTTTTGATTCAGGACGTAATGAATACTTGTCGAGGTCATAGAAAATTTCCGGCAATGCAATTGGCTTTGAAGTTGACTTCAATGGGAAGTCGAAATTCTGTTCAAAATCTTTTGACTCATCAAGACCTTTTGTTGTCAGTTCTTTAAATTGTGTCAGATAGCCTGTAAATGATGCAGAAACTTTATAGTCAACATCAGGTTTTAACTCATAACGGTAGGTTCCGGCATCCTGTGTTTTAACAGAAAGCTGTGTACCATCGCTTCCAAACAGTTCAACCGTTGCTCCTGAAATAGGCTCTTTGGTATCGGTATCATACACTCGACCATAAACTGCAAAGTTGGCAGGAGGAACTACAAAAGAATAAATATCATCCTGACCTTGTCCGCCATCACGGTTTGAAGTTAAATAACCGGTGGTAGCAGTGTTAAACATCATTCCAAAATCATCCCATGAAGAGTTGATTGGGTATTTTAAGTTAGTAACATTAGTCCAGGCATTATTTTCTAAGGTTGCGGTAAAGATGTCAAGACCTCCCATACCCATGTGGCCATTTGAAGAGAAATATAATTTTCCATTTGGCGCAATATATGGGAACATTTCATCACCTGCAGTGTTGATTGAAGAAATGTTTACAGGCGTTCCCCATGCACCATTTTCATTTTTTGTCATCCAAATATCTTTTCCACCGGCACCACCTGGCATGTCAGACGAAAAGTAAAGTGTAGTTCCGTCTTCTGTCAAGAAAGGATGTCCGCAGGTATAATTGTCGCTGTTAAAAGGTAATAATTCCGGAGTTCCCCACTTTGCACCATCATAAACACTCTTGTAAATTTTACATTGGCCTTCTTTACCTTTTTCATCACTCTTCTGGCAACGGGTAAAATACATTACATTGCCTTTTGCATCAAATGTCATAGCACCTTCAGATGCAGCAGTATTAATTGCTTCACTGATTGGAGTTGGAATGCTCCATTTTCCATTGTTATCTTGAGTAGATTTGAAGATGTCATAAAATTTTTCTCCATACCATGCATCGTTTTTATTTCCTGATGCTTCTGCTCTTGAAGAGGTAAAATAAAGTGTGTTTTTTTCTAAGTTGGATACAGCAACAGCAAAGTCAAAATACTTGGTATTTAATGCTGCAACGTTTTCAACCTTATATTTAGTTGGTTTATCTTTCCACTGCTGTGAAGTTTCTGATGATGTTGCACCATCCTGACCACGGTTGTCACCGGGCTCAAGTGCTTTAAATGCATTAAACTGAGCAACAGCTTCATCATAACGACCATTGGTTTTTAATGCCTGTGCATATTTCAATACGGCATCAGGATTTTTACCATTGTCTTTGGCAGATTTCTCATACCAGTTTAAAGCTTCTTTAGAATTGCTCATTTTACTGTAACACTCAGCAGCTTTGTAGGCAATTTCTGCCTTTACCAACTTCGATTTTTGCTTACCATAGGCTTTCTTGTAAAGATCTGCTGCTGGTGCATACTTACCTGCATTGAACGCCTTGTCTGCCTTAGCAGTTTTGCTTTTCTTGGCTTTTGCCGCATCTATAGTGGTTACTGAAAAGATGCAGGCAATAGATAATAATAGTAATGATAACTTCTTCATAATAATTTTTATGGTGATAATATTCAGTTAGGCTTATCAGAGGCAAAGAAAAAAATAATTTCCTTCATATCAAAAACAATCGTCAGAAAAGATAAAACAAAGTGTTTGGGGTTAATTAAAATCCACAAAAACATGGGTTCCTTCTTGTGTTTTTCCTCCTTATCGGGCTATAATCAGTTTGTTACTTGTATAAATTTTATCGTTCAGTTTCAGTGAGTAATAATAACAGCCGTTTGCAAGCAAACTACCGTTTTCTGCTGTTCCATCCCAGTTAAATTCCGTATAACCACTTAGTTTTTTGCCATCCACTATGCTACAAACCTTTTTGCCAAGAACATTATAAATGTCCAGATTTACTTTAGCCGGATCTTTAAGCAACAAACGGAATGTAGTGTTTGATGTTAATGGATTTGCTGATTGTGAGATAACAGCCTGTGCATTTGGAATTTCCTGTAAGCCAACATTGCAAGTAGCTACTACCAAGCCTGAAGCAATTGCCGGAAAGTTAGAAGATGCACTACTCATAGGTGTGGTTATTCTGATATAATTATGCTGACAATTACCGGTAAAAATAGAGCCTGCTGCATCCATAAAATTTACGTCAATACTATAAATAGTAGAGCCGACCGGAATTAAATTTCCTGCACCATCACGAAATGTCTGAAACGGATTGAAGCATATCTCCCATACTCCGGTTTGTGTCTGAAATAACGGATAGGCTGTTGGATTAATACTACCCATAAAATAACCCGGTGCTGCACCCGGAGAGGTAATGTTTGCTCCGGCATAAAGATAAACACCTGTTGTAGCGTTAAGTGGGCTTGGACAAACAGTTGTGTTGTATGTCAATCTGAAAATTTGTGCTTGAGCAACACCTGAAATTAACATTAAAACTGCTAGTAATTTTTTAATCATAAAGAATTTGAAATTTTTGCAAAGATAATCAGATAATTCAATGTTTTTAAACGTTTTAAACATTGATTAAAAAAGTGCAAAAGGCCGGGATTTCTCCCAGCCCTTAACCTAAAAACAGAAAATAAACCGCATCTTTACTCCATCTTGGGAGCCTCTGGCAATGTTTCCAGAATTTTATCTTTATCTAATGTCAGCAAATTGCTGTATGATTCGTTATTATATTTTACCTGTACACATTTTTCAAGCACATCAGTGACTTCCGCTACCTGACGATTCCCGGTGCCGGGAAGGTTAAATGAAACTTTATCGCCTTTCTTGATAGTCATAATCTATTGCTGAAATCTTTTACGAATATAATGTGATTTGGCAATATTCAAAAGCCGGAAAGTAACAATTGAGCATTTTTAAGATAAGATTAAGTCAAATAACAAGATAATTTTAAATAAAAGTACAGCAACACCTTTTTTTATGTAATCCTGTTTGCAGCACCTGTTACTTTAAACAAAGTAATAGATGATTTTTATTTAATTTGGCAGCACAATCAACATGAATAAACAATTTCATTTACTAATTTTATTTTTAGCCCTGACAATATCTTTTTCTGCACGGTCACAATCATCATTGTCTGAGAAAAGCCTTAGTATTGAAAACGATTTTTCTGTTGAAGTATTTAATACTGAAAGTGGTTTCCCGCAAAACTCTGTAATAGATATTCTACAATCATCAAATGGATATTTGTGGTTTTCTACATTCAGTGGGATAGTGCGGTACGATGGCTTAAAGTTTACAGTTTTCAGTAATAATGAGACTAAAGGTTTACTGTCTAACACAGTCCTACATATTAAAGAAGATAAATATAAAAATCTTTGGTTCTTAGATGATGCCGGTCATCTTGTAAAATATGATGGTAATATTTTTACCGGATTTGAAAAATCATTTGGAAATATAAAAATTTCTGATTTCTGTTTTTCTGAAGATGGTACACTTTATGTTTCCACAACCAACAATGAAATTTACACCGTTAACGGCAACATTCTCGATTTTGGCACACGTATCAATCAATATAAAATTCTCTTAATAACTGCAGGTAAAAACAACAGTTTATTAATTGCCACAACAGGTGGTTTATTTGAGTTGAAAAACGGCAACATTCAACAGATAGAAAGCATTCCAAAAACACAGGTTTTAAGTCTCTGTTACGACCGCGACAATTTTCTTTGGGTTGGAACAACAGCCGGAATTTATAAAGTAAGTGCGGCAAAAACCGAAATAGTTAATCTTCCCGATGAATCCGAGGGTTATTCAAAGATTTTTGTTGACCGACAAAACAGAAAGTGGATTTTTGATGGCTATGATGGCATATATCTTTTAGGAACAAATGATTTTAATCAGATTTCTGAAGAATCAGGATTGTCATCAAACAATATCAAGGTAGTTTATCAGGATTCGGAAGACAATATTTGGGTAGGAACCAGCAATGCGGGAGTAAACAAACTTACTTATAAAATATTCAGAACATTTTCTGTTGAAGACGGCCTTATTGCTGATGGTGTTGCACCTATTGTTAAATCAGCCAACGGTGCAGTTTATGTTGGCAACAATTGTGGCGGCATCAATAAAATTATTGATGGAAAGATTATTAAAATTCCTGAACCGAAAGAAAACACATGCATTTGGTCAATGCTTGAAGATAAAGACGAAAATCTTTGGGTTGGCACCTATGGTGGCGGACTATTCAAGTTTAAAAACGATAAAGAAGTTTTTCATTTCAACAAATCAAATGGCCTTGCTGATGATGTTGTTTTTGCCTTATATCAAGACAGCAAAGGAATAATTTGGATTGGAACCGATAAAAGTATTTTCACTATTCAGCATGATACTATAAGTCACTTTGCAAAAGGTGTTATTAAAACCAAGGTGACTTATTTTACCGAAGATTCCGTTGGAAATATTTGGGCTGCAAGTAATAATGGTTTGTATAGAATAACAAATGCACAAAAGATTGATTTATTTACAACCTATCATGGGTTGCCATCCAACTCTATAAGATCGCTTTATTTCGATGAAGAAAAGACTTTATGGATAGGTACAGTAAGAGGTGGCTTTTCAAGATTGAAAGCCGGGAAATTTGTGAGTTTCACCAATATACCTGAGCTTTCAACATTAGATGTTTTTTGCATTGTGGAAGACAATGAGCAAAATCTGTGGTTTACAACAAATAAAGGTATTTATAATGTAAAAAAATACGACCTCAACAATTATGCTGACCAGAAATCAGCAACACTTTCCTTTAATTATTACGACAGAAAAGACGGATTAAAAACCTCAGAATTTAATTCTGGATTTCAGCCTAATTATCTGAAAGAAGACCCTACACACTTTTGGTTTCCGACAATAAAAGGTGTTGCAATTCTCAATACCAGAAGAATTATCAAGAGCGATTACATCCCGCAAATAATATTTGAAAACATAATAGCTGATGGCAAAGAACTCTTGCCATTAGGTAATATTAATCTGCGTCAAAAAGTAAAAACTCTGGAAATAAATTATACTGCTCCTAAATTCAATAATCCTCAGAAAATATTTTTTCAATATAAGTTAGATGGTGTTGATGGCGATTGGCAAACAGCAACTACAGAACGCACAGTGCGCTATTTTAATCTGAACCCGGGGAATTACACTTTTAAGATTAGATTGTACGGCATTTTTGGTACAGAAAAATCCTTAAGTTTTTATGTGCCAATGCCCTTTTATAAAAGCAATATTTTCTTAGTAATTCTTTATATGGCAGGTATTGGGTTTCTTGGTTTGATTGCTTACTTCAGAATTAAGCATATACGAAACCAGGAAAAAAAGAAAACAGCGCTGAACAAGCGTTTTGCCGAATTTGAATTAAAAGCACTTCAGGCACAAATGAATCCGCATTTTTTATTCAATTGCCTCAATACCATTAAGTTTTTTATAACAACCAACAATCATGCTGCAGCTAATAAATACTTAACAAAATTCTCGAAATTGTTGCGTATGTTTCTCGATCATTCAACTTCCGAGAGTATCACAATCGAAGAGGAAATAAACATGCTAAGACTTTATATAGAACTTGAGCAAATGCGCTTTGATGAAGGTTTTAATTTCCATCTACAAGTTGACGAGAGCATTGACTATAAAAACACTGAGATTCCGGCAACAATACTTCAACCTTTTGTTGAGAACGCTATTAACCACGGTTTGGTAAATTTAAACCGACAAGGCAATTTAACGCTTATCTTTGAGCAAAAAAACGGATGTATAGTTGGAATTATTGATGATGATGGCATAGGAAGAGTCGAGGCGGCACGATTAAAAAACCATTCAACATCACAACATATATCAAGAGGAACACAATTGATTGACGACAGAATAAAAACATTAAACAGCATTCGAGAACAGCATATTGAAATTCAGATTATAGACAAGGAAGATGATCAGCACAATGCAGCTGGTACACGAGTAATAGTTACTATACCAATTTAATACAAAACGAGATGTTACAAACATTAATAGTAGATGATGAAAAACGCGGCCGCGAGCTGCTAAAAATGATTCTTGCCACCAACTGCCCTGAAGTTAAAATTTCTGGCGAAGCATCAAATATAAAAGAAGCCTATCAGATGATTCTTCAGAACGAACCCGATTTGGTTCTGCTGGATATTGAAATGCCCGGTGGCACAGGTTTCGATTTACTCTCTAAATTTGATGAAGTAAATTTTGATGTTATTTTTATTACTGCATTTGACCAATATGCTATTAAAGCAATAAAATTTTCGGCAATGGATTATATTTTGAAACCCGTTGACGAAGAGGAATTAATTAAAGCTATTAAACGTGCAGAGCAAAACCGAAACCGCAAGAATAATAAAGAAAAAGTAAACTCATTGATTTCAAATGTTCAGAAAAGCAGCAAGCATCAGAAAATTGGACTGACTTCGGGTGAAGGACTTGAGTTTATTGAAATAAAAAATATTTTACGTTGCGAAGCTGATGGAAAATACACTTCTGTTTTTCTGACAGATGGTAAAAAACTATTGGTTAGCAAAAACCTTAAAGAGTTTGAAGACTTACTCACAGAATACAATTTTTTCAGAACGCACCACTCACATTTAGTAAACCTCGACTGTATTAAAAAATACCAAAGTGGTCGTGGTGGCTATGTGGTGATGAGCGATGGAAGCACCATTACTGTTTCACAACGCAAAAAAGACGACTTTTTAAGCAGTCTGAAGAAAATCTGATAATTAAGCTTTTGTCGAAAATACATTTTGCTGCTTAGGCAACTTAGCTTTACTTTCGCAGCAAAATTGAGTTACAGTATGAAACACCTCTTTTTAGTTTTATGTATTGCTGCCACTGCATTTATATCATGTAAGTCCGATCAGCAAAAGAAAACCATAGAACCTGAAATGGTAAGCAACCCTGCAAGCGCAGAGCCTGCAAATGCAGACACTTCTCTTTTACCCAAATTTGACTTTGAAAGCGATAATCACGAATTCGGTCCTATTACCGAAGGCGAAATTGTATCTTACAATTTTAAGTTTAAAAATTCCGGTAAAGCTCCGTTAATTATTACACAGGCAAGTGCCAGCTGTGGTTGCACCGTTCCTGAATATTCAAAAGATCCTATTGCTCCCGGGCAGGAAGGATTTATTAAAGTCACCTTTAACAGCGAAGGCAAACATGGCATGACAAGTAAGACGATAACTTTACTTGCCAACACCATTCCAAACACAAAAGTTTTAACCATTAGTGCAGATATTTCTAAAAAAGACAAATGATGTATTTAACCATTCTACTACAGTCGCAAGGCAACATGGCCATGCAGCAATTCCTTATGTTGGGATTAATTATTGTAATCATGTATTTCTTTATGCTGCGGCCACAGATGAAAAAAATGAAAGTTGAAAAGCAATTTAAAGAAAGTATTAACAAAGGTGATAAGGTAGTTACCATTGGTGGCGTGCATGGAAAAATTACCGAAGTTGGCGAAACTTTTTTTATGATTGAGATTGACAACAACGTAAGAATTAAAATTGACAAGACAGCAGTTTCGGCAGAAGCATCAAAGCAGTATCGCAAAGTTGAAGATAAAAAATAAGAAGCCTAACGCTTGAATATTTTTAAAAATATCAGGTTTAAAGGCAATGCATCATTGCCTGTGTTTTTTATTTGTGTCTTTGTGTCCCTTGTTTTCTGGATTTTATATTCATTGAATAAGAACTATGTATATCCCGTAACATATACTGTTACACTTCAGAATACTCCATTCAGTAAGCAAGTCATAAGCGAAATACCTCAACAGGTAAATGTAACACTACGTTCAAGAGGATTTGAGTTGTTTTGGTATTTAATCAGAAACCGTGAAAGAAACTTAATTGTTGACCTGAAAAAATATACGGTAAACAATGAAAAATTAGGCATTAGTTTACAAAGCGAATTCAGCAATCAAAACCATAGCAGACTTAAAGAAATGGATGTTGTAACTACTTTACCCGATTCGGTGTGGCTTTATCTTTCGTCTAAGTACATGAAAACGGTTCCCGTAGTTACGCAGTTTACCTATTCCATTAAGAAAAACTTTGGCTTGTCAGGAAAAGTCAGTATTGTGCCCGACAGCATTACCATTTCGGGAGAGAAAAGTCAGCTTGATGGTGTGAATGAAATAAAAACTGTTGCCGCAAGTTACGACAATCTTGACCGTGACTTAAAAGCTACCCTATCATTAACTTTACCGGCCGGCAAAGTTAATTTGTCGCAAAAAGAAATAAAGATTTATATTCCTGTTGAAGAATTTATCGAGAAAAAAATTGCTATTGCTTTAAATTATGCTATCAATGGCAGTGGTAAAGTTATACTCATTCCTGATAAGGCAGAACTCATCATTCAGGTACCTTTAAAACGCTATGAGCAACTTAATGCAGACTCATTTCAGGTAATGGTTTCGGCAAAACGGTATTTAAAAGAAGGTCAACTTGCGGTAGAATTAATCAGCAAGCCACAAGGAATAAATGTTTCATCTATTGTTCCGTCAACCGTAAACTATTTTATAGAACGTTGATGAAAAAAATTGGCATAACAGGTGGCATTGGCTCAGGAAAAACCTTTGTAGCTAATATTTTTAAAACTTTAGGCATTCCTGTTTATGATGCAGACAAAGCAGCAAAACAGTTAATGAACCTTGAACCGCTGCGCAACAAACTCAAACAATTATTTGGCAACAGTATTTATAATGAGCAAGGCGAACTCAATCGTCCTGTTTTGGCTTCACTTATTTTTAATGATAAAAAAAAGTTAGATGCAGTAAATGCCTTGGTGCATCCGGCAGTTGCACAACATTTTAATATATGGTGCAATAAACAAAATGCTGATTATATTCTTAAAGAAGCTGCCATTATGTTTGAGTCCGGAGCAAATAAGATTTTAGATGCTGTAATTTGTGTTACTGCACCTGAAACAACAAGGATTGAACGCGCCATGAAACGCGATAACACATCTGAAGAAAAAATAAAAACAATTATTGCCAGACAACTTAATGAAGAAGATCGCAACAAACGCTGTAACTATCTGATAAAAAATGATGGCACAGAACCTTTATTACCGCAGGTTCTGAAAATTCATGATTTGTTGAAAGGAAAATAAAAAGGCCGTCTGATACAGACAGCCCTTTTACCTAACCTAAAACTAACCTGAAAAACTCCTTATTTTCTGTGTTACGGTAATTACAATAACGCAAATCAAATGCCACTGTTTTAAATTTTTATGAATGATATATGAATGTTGCATAACTTTGACATTATTCTAAAAACGATGAAAGAATATCAAGCATCCCGAATGTCGGAAGGGAATAAAGTATTGCCCAACAAAATAAGAATAGACAATGATGGTATTACATTCAGAATACCGGGTGTATTCAGCGGTGAAGAAAAAACCATTCCATTTTCACGTATATCTTCTGTTGAAGTCAACACACCGTTGGTAGGGTTTTCTTCTATCACCATAAACACAACCGGTGAAGGCGCTATTGTAGCAACAGGTTTTTATAAAGAAGATGTGCTTGAAATAAAAAAAATCGTACTCGAAAAAATTAATATTATTCAGAATAAGTCATAGCAGCAACTGGAAATACCATTTGTACAATCTGAGATATTAATAAAATGGTGAATAAGGATTCTTTTAATACAGTAATAAAAGAATAAAGTTAAAAACAATTGCCGCTGTTTTATTACATCTGTTATTTGCAGCGTGTAAAAAGATAGAAGCATTAAGATAAAATTTATCCTACCTCATTTCAGACTCTTTAACCTTACTCTGTACCGTACTTTCCGCTTGCTGCAAGGCTGCATTAAATGCTTTGTCATCTGACAATACAACACGATAAAAAGCATCGTTCCCAAACAACAACCTTCCGATGTTTGCTTTAAGCTGATTGGCAATTAGCTGTTTTGATGCTTGAATACTTTTTTCATCCGGTCTTACTTTATTATCAATAGCGTAAACAAAAAAGTCGCTGAGCAAACGCTGATCGGCAGAAAATCCTTTTATGTAATCATCAATACTTTTAAAGGTGTTGAGTTTGTTCCTGTGCTTATCGGTATAGTCGTACGAAAAACGACTTACCAATCCTAATCCAAAAACAGAACGGGCAAATTCATTGTCGGAAGTGGTGTCAATAGGAATAAACAAATCGGGCATAATACCTCCTCCGCCATACACTATTTTACCTCCGGGAGTGGTGTATTTAAGTGAGTCGTTAAAATGTGTACTGTCAGCATTTACCATTTCGCCATGTTTATACCGGTCATACACTTCTTCTTCGTAGGCCATGTAGCCATTCTTATAAGGTTTCTGTATGCTGCGTCCTGTTGGTGTATAATAACGTGCAACGGTCAGTCGCATAGCCGATCCATCAGGAAACAGTGTTTGCTCCTGTACCAATCCTTTTCCGAAAGACCTGCGACCAATAATTTCTGCCCTGTCCCAATCCTGCAAGGCACCTGCAAGAATTTCTGATGCCGATGCAGAGCCTTCATCTATCAGCACAAAAACCTTTCCTTTTTCAAAATCGCCTTTCTCAGTAGCATAATAATTTTTTCGTGGTCTTGCCTTACCTTCTGTGTAAACAATCAATTTTTTATCAGGCAAAAACTCATCAGCAAGCATGGTTGCTGCATCTAAGTAACCACCGGGATTTCCTCTTAAATCAAGAATAAGATTTTGCATTCCCTGTTTTTTCAATGCCTCTACAGCCTCCATAAATTCATCGTAGGTGGTGGCAGAGAATCTCGAAATTTTAATAAAGCCTGTGTTGGCATTTGCCATAAAAGATGTTTCTATACTTCGGATAGGAATTTTACCTCTTACTATGGTAAAGTCGAGCAGCTTCTCTATACCACTGCGTTTAACTTTCAAGGCAACCTTGGTTCCTTCTGGTCCACGCAGATACTTAAACACGTCTTCGTTTTTAATGCCAATGCCGGCAACTTTTTTCTTATCTACTTCGACAATGCGGTCACCGGGTCTAAGGCCGATAGTTTCAGAAGGGCCACCTGCAATGGTTGACACCACCATGATAGTATCGTACTGTATGTGAAACTCAATACCTATACCTTCAAAATTCCCTTCAAGTGGTTCATTAACCGACTTCAGTTCATCGGCAGGTATGTAGGAAGAATGTGGGTCAAGGTTTTGAAGTATTTGAGTAATACTGCTGTTGACCAACTCCTGTTGATTAATGGTGTCAACATACTCCTGACGGATGTAGTTAACCACATCATTAATTTTGTTGAAACCACCCGATGCACTGCGGCTGAACAAAATATTTGTACCGCCTTTAAATGATGAGTTTAAAGAAACACCAATGACAATACCTACGGTAATCAACAAAGCATACCATAATGGTTGAAAGTTTTTTTTCTGATCAGACTGCATGTAAAAATATTATGTACCGGAAACAGTTCCGGGCGTATATTGTTGCACTTCTACATTAAATTTTCTTAAAAAGTCAACACCTTCATCGGATTTTATGCCTTTATACTGTGCATAGGAGTTTAAAAAAATCACTTTTTTTATTCCTGCCGTAAACACCACCTTGGCGCATGCCAGACAAGGCGAAAGCGTTACATACAGTGTAGCCCCTTCTACCGACACTTTATTTTTTGCAGCATAAAGAACGGCATTTTGCTCGGCATGAATGGCCAAGGAGCATCCACCCTTGCTGTCGCGAGGACAACCATCATCAGGCCATTCTGTATCGCAATTGTGTGTGCCTGCAGGCGGACCATTATATCCGAGAGAGATGATGCGTGTATCTTTGGTGAGTACTGCCCCCACCTGCATTTTAACACAGTGCGATTTTAAGGCAAGTGTCTTTGCCAAATCCATATAAATATCGTCAAAACCGGGTGAACCCATAGCTGTTTACATTAAAAAGCAAAGCCCTCATGCGAGGGCTTTTTGTACCCGGAGCCGGGATCGAACCGGCATGAGGTTTAGCTCACTGGTGTTTGAGACCAGCGCGTCTACCAATTCCGCCATCCGGGTAAAATTTATTAATTGCAATTTTTAAAAGAACGTTTCTGTTTATGTTGCAATTGATGATTTCTAACTTGCAGCATTTCTAAAAACGAGGCTGCGAAAATAGAAATTTTTAAACAAACTGTTTGACCTGAAGGCTTTTTTTCCTTTCTTTGCAGCCCTTTCAGAAACTCGTTATTTATGGCAAGAGAAGTCAAATTGTTTTCCGGTGAAGCTACACGCTATCTGGCTGATAACATTGCACTTAGTTATGGTTTGCCGCTTGGTGATGTTATTGTCTCGCATTTCAGCGATGGCGAATTTTCGCCCTATTTTGATGAAACTGTGCGTGGTTGCGATGTGTTTATCATCCAATCTACCTTTGCACCAACCAACAATTTGTTTGAACTTTTGCTTCTGATAGACGCTGCTAAAAGGGCTTCGGCACATTATATCACTGCTGTAATTCCATACTTTGGTTTTGCCCGCAGCGACCGCAAAGACAAACCCAGAGTAGCCATTGCCAGTAAGTTAGTAGCTAACCTGCTCACTGCTGCCGGTGTCACCCGTGTGATGACTATGGACTTACATGCTCCGCAAATACAGGGATTTTTTGATGTTCCGGTAGATCATTTAGATGCCTCTTCCATATTTGTTCCATATATCAAAAATCTAAACCTGCCCAACCTGTTGGTTGCAGCACCCGATATGGGAGGTGTTTACCGTGCCCGCGAATATGCCAAGTTCTTTAATGCAGAAATGGCTATTTGTGATAAGCAGCGTAAACGTGCTAATGAGATTGCCAGCATGCAAGTGATTGGTGATGTTGCGGGTAAAGATGTGATATTGGTTGACGACATTGTGGACACTGCAGGCACATTAACCAAAGCTGCCGACTTACTTATAGAAAAAGGAGCCAGCTCTGTGAGAGCCTTCTGTACACATGCTGTACTTTCGGGCAAAGCTTACGAAACTATTGAAAACTCCAAACTGACCGAACTGATAGTAACTGATACCATACCATTACGAAAAAAATCAACAAAAATAGTACAGCTATCAACGGCAGAACTTTTTGCTTATGCTATCAGAAGGGTTTATGAATATTCTTCTATCAGCAATCTATTTGTTAAATCTTAAATTTATATATCAATTACAATGAAATCATTAACGATTAAAGGTACCAAAAGAGTAGGCCTTAAAAAACAAGAGTTGAAAAAACTCCGTGCCGATGGTAATGTACCATGCGTGTTATACGGTGGGAAAGAAAATGTGCACTTTAGCACAACGGCACTTGAACTGAGAGATCTGGTTTATTCTCCACAAGTTTACACGGTTAATCTCGATGTAAATGGAGAGCAGTTTCATGCAGTAATGCAAGACATCCAGTTTCATCCTGTGACGGACAAAATCCAACACGTAGACTTTTTGCAATTACATCCGGACAAAGCTGTTTCTATAGCTGTTCCGGTTGCCGTTAAAGGCAGCGCAGAAGGTGTTAAACAAGGTGGTAAGCTGATTCAGAAAATGCGCAAAATGCAAATCAGTGCATTACCTGCAAATTTACCTGATGCTATTGAAATTGATGTCACTACCTTGGGTATAGGACAAGCAGTTAAAGTTTCTAATATTCAGCGCGACAACATTACATTACTTGACTCACCAAACAACATCATTGTTGCTGTAAGAACAACAAGAAATGTGGTTGAAGAAAGTCCTGCTGCTGCTGCTGCACCTGCTGCTGCCAAGCCTGCTGCTGCCAAGCCTGCTGCTGCACCTGCTGCCAAACCGGCTAAATAATTTTTTTATTAATATGATGAAGCCGGGTATTCCAATATCCGGCTTCTTTGTTTTTTAAATATTTATGTTCAATGTCTAAATTTTTGATTGCTGGTTTGGGTAATCCTGGTGCAGAGTATGTCGGCACACGACATAACATTGGCTTTGGAGTTGTTGACTTTATAGCGCAACAACATGAATTCAGTTTCAACAGCGGACGCTATGCTCATGTTTGCGAATGGCGTCATCGTGGCAAGCCTGTGTTTTTGATTAAACCCACCACCTACATGAACCTTAGTGGCAAAGCCGTACAATACTGGATGCAAGCCGAAAAAATTGCAATTGAAAATATTCTAGTCATTGCCGATGATATTGCTTTGCCCTTTGGAACACTGCGCTTGCGTGCTAAAGGCAGCGATGGCGGACACAATGGACTTAAAAGCATTCAGGAATGTTTGAACAACACCAACTATGCCCGACTGCGCTTTGGTGTAGGCAGTAATTTCCCAAAAGGTCGTCAGGCTGATTATGTTTTAGGAAGTTGGGACTCAGAAGAGCTTGCCGCTATCCCTGAAAAATTAAAACTTGCAGAAGAGATAGTTAAAAGTTTTATTGGTCATGGAGTAAACCGAACTATGAATGATTTTAATAAAAGATAAAATCGCCAGAAACAAGATTTATTACGCTGTTTTGAAAAACAACATTTCTTAAAACCACACACCAAAAAGGCTTCTCTTTATAGAATTAATACAATACTTTTACCCAATCAAAAAATTAAATTCTTTTGGCTGAGAAAACAATTTTTTTTAAAGGATTAAACGGTATTCGTGCTATTGCAGCTTTGTCAGTGTTGTTTGCTCACACTACAATGATGCTTGGTGATTTTGGTCTCAATGCTTTTATTTTCGGTACTTATGATGATGGTAATCCCAAAGCAACATTACTTGCAGGATTGGGTGTATCAATGTTTTTTGCACTTAGCGGTTTTCTTATAACCTATTTGCTGCTGGAAGAAAAAAAAACCGGCAATATTTCTGTCAAAAACTTTTACATCAGGCGTGTGCTTAGAATATGGCCCTTGTACTATGCCTATATGATTTTAAGCCTGCTTACTTTAATTAAATTTACAGAACAAACTATAAACAGTACTATTCTGTTTTACATTTTTTTAGCAGCTAACGTTCCATTTATTATCGGAACAGCCATTGATTTTATTTCGCACTACTGGTCTCTGGGTGTTGAAGAACAATTTTATTCCTTTTGGCCCTGGCTGATCAGAAGGGGGGGGGGTAACACACTGATAATGACAGTGTTGATTTGTGCCGGATTGATACTTCTGAAAACTGCCATCCGCATTTATGACATTCAATATAATAATGGTAATATTGGTTTAGCATATTCTATATTGCATACTACACGCTTTCAATGTATGCTCATTGGTGCCGTGGGTGCCATTCTGTATTTTCAACAAAACAAATGGTTTCTGATGCTCACCAACAATTACATTGCACAATCTATAGCATGGCTGGCCATTGTGCTTGCCGCTGTCAACCAATTCCATATTATTTCTTTTTTGGACAATGAAATTTTTTGTGTGGTTACTTTAGTGGTGATTATTGGGCAAATAAAAACTGAAAAAAGAATCGTTAATTTAAACCACCCTATCTTTGATTTTGTTGGAAAAATATCTTACGGTATATATGTTATTCACCCACTGATTATTTTTTTCCTTGCCAAAGCAATTCACTTTTCAAACAGTCAACTTCCACTTAATTACTTAATCATTTATATAGTAGTTTTTATAGCAGTTATATCTATAGCCTATTTATCATACAAATATTTCGAAAAACCATTTTTAAGTCTAAAGTTGAAATATTCAACTGTAAAAAGCAATTCCGAAAGAAATAAGCATTAAATTTACGCTCATAAACTAAAAAATCAATATTATGAAACAAGTAATACTTTTATTAACGTTAAGCACGTTCAGCAGCATTGTCACTGCGCAAGTTAACTTCCCACAAAATCCCGCTCAAACCAACAATGTTTCTAGTCAAGCAGGCAATAATAACTTATTTATTGGAGAAAGTACAGGGAACAGCCAAGCAGGTTTTAGGAATTCTATTATTGGGAGTTTTGCTGGTGTACAATTGAATCAAAATTCTAACAACAACACTTTTGTTGGATTTGAGTCAGGGGCAAACACAACTGCCAATAATAACACATTTATGGGATTTAGATCCGGCTTCAACAATACCGGCAGTGCAACCACTGGAAATAATAACACTTTTATTGGTGCTAGATGTGGTGAACTTAACCTAACCGGCCATTCAAACACCTTTATTGGAACAAGCTCGGGTTTAAACAATACCACTGGTTTTCAAAACGTATTTATTGGGATGGAAGCTGGTGGTTTATCACAAAATCAAGCAAACGGATCTTCTAATGTTTTTATTGGACATTGGAGCGGAGCAAATTACACAACTGCAAGTAACAATGTTGGTATTGGAATAAATTCAGCAAGGAATTTATTAAGTGGTCAGAACAATATTTTTATTGGAATTCGCTCTGGATTTTCTAATACTATTGCATCCAATAATGTATTTATGGGTTTTTCAAGTGGCGATAATACCAACACTGGTTCCAATAATACATTTATTGGATTACAATCAGGTTTTTCAAATACCAATGGACAAAACAATTCATTTTTTGGTGCAAATGCTGGTATTGTAGGAGCTAATCACACAAACTGTTCCTCCTTTGGAGCTAATTCTAGTTTAGGCTCAACTAACCATGTTTTTGCAACTGCAATTGGTGCAAACTCTATTGCAGATTGCAACGACTGTATGGTTCTAGGAAATGGCTCAATTTCAAGAAACTTTAGTGTTGGGGTTGGAACCTCTATCCCTGTTGGGAATTTTATGATTAGCGATATGTCCGGACAACCTGGTTCCACAGATATTAGATTTTCAGATTTACCAATAAATAACAGTTTAAATTATTTTTTAGTAATTGAAAACCCTGCAGGAAGTCCCAAGTCAACAAATAATGATACACGCCTTTTTGTTAAACAATTGAACATACCAACCAACTACAACAATTGCACTCCAACAGCTAACAACTATGTGCCATATTGGAATACACAAGGACTAACTTGCTTAAGTCCAATTTATATCGACCCTGTAACGGTTAACACTACTTCTGGATCAGTGGGAATTGGTACGAATAGTATCAGGGTGTTTAATTCCTCTTCTTCTTATGTTGCCAACTTAGGACCAGCTGCATCAGGTACAAAAGCACTACTTGATGTAAATGGTTTGACTTTTACAAACACATTGGTTGTCGCTTCCGACAAAAGATATAAAACAAACATACTACAACTTACCACTCCACTTGAAAAATTACTTTCTATGAATGGATATAGTTATAACTGGGACAGAAAAAATTATCCTGCTGAAAACTTTGATAGCAATAAACAGATTGGATTTTTAGCGCAAGAATTAGAAAAAGTTGTTCCCGAAGTTGTTTTTAAAGACCAAAATGGAAATTATGCTGTAAACTACAATGCAATTATACCAATTGTTGTTGAAGCTATGAAAGAACAACAAAAGGAAATAACTCAGTTAAAGTCAAGATTATCAGAAATTGAAAATATGGTATTTGCTTGTTGCAGCATTAATTCCACAAAACAACAACAAAAAATGTCCACTCATGGCGTGCCTCACTTGTATCAAAACGAGCCAAATCCTTTTACCTCAGCCTGTACAATTAGATATTTTGCGAATGATGAAGCTAAAAAAATAAGTATTTATGTTTATGACTTAAATCAACAAGTTGTATTACGTTTTGAGAATCTATCGATAGGTAATGGTACTGTGAATGTATCTGCAAATTCATTGCCTGCAGGGAATTATATTTATTCACTTCAAGTTGATGGTAAAAAAATTGACTCAAAAATCTTAACCGTCACCAAATAACTTTTTTCATTTCAAAAGAGTCTCAAAATTAGATTGAGGCTCTTTATTTTTAATAGTATATTTAATAAATATACATCTTAAACTTTCAGAAAATCTGTTTTATTAAAAGAAAAATAAATTAAAGGCTCCAATAAACATGTGGCATGGATTATGTAAACTTTTATTAGCTTAGTCGCAACTTTTAGCAACAAACCAACATCATATTCTGCCAACATGGACAATTATCATTTAAAACAATCTGCCAAAACCAGGTTTTTAAATTTTTTCAGAAGCATTTTTACATTACCATTGTTTGAGAAAGCTTTATTGGCTGTAGCCTTAAAATCACAAAGTACATTGGTTCAAAAACTTATTCCGCCCGACTATTTATTTAAATCAGGCACATACCGTACTGTAGTACGTAATGGCATAAAGTATAAACTTGACATCAGCCATGTGGTGGATCATTTTTTATACTGGGGATTGACAGATGCAGCACATCAATCGGTGCAAAAAGAACTGAAAAATGCACGAGTAATATTTGACGTTGGGGCAAACATAGGCTACACATCATTGTATTATGCATCCATGAATAGTACTGCGCAAATTTTTTCGTTCGAACCACATCCCGATATTTTTATCCGTGCACAGGAAAACATTGCACTTAACCAATTCAGGAACATCAACCTTATCAACATTGGTCTTGGCGAGAAAAAAGAAGTACTGAAACTGTATGAGGTTAATGAGCACAATCCGGGAATGAACAGAATTATCAGAGAAGAAAAAGATTTTGCCTTCAAAAAAATTAATGTTGATACCCTTGATCAGTTTGTAGCAGAAAAAAATATAGAACACCTTGATTTAATAAAAATTGATGTTGAAGGATTTGAATACGCTGTCATCAATGGTGGCAGAGGAGCTATTCAAAAATACAAACCTTTGCTTTTTATTGAATTAGATGATAATAATCTGAAAGAAAACAACAGCAGCGCTTTGGCATTAATCAACTTGTTATGCGCTTTAGGCTACACTACGTTTTACCGTACCGACAACATGTCTGCATTGAGTACAAACACTGACTTTAGCCATTGTCATTATGATATGGTAGCTAAGTAAAATGTAACCAAACATTCGCCCTAATAAAGTGTTAATATGTAACACCATTGAATGATTTCGTCATTTTGGTACACTTTATTATTTTTCAATAGCTATATTTGCATAAATATTTAAAAACATGATTAAACGCCTACTCACAATTGCATTTGCCGTAATCACTACCAACGTATTCTCGCAAGTACTGGTATCGTATGATTTTACAGGATATAACGGCCTGCCTGCAAGTATCCCTGCCGGTTGGACTATTACAGTGAACGACACCTCTGCCGCAGGAAAAACTTTCTACACCACTGCCGGATCGTGTGCAACATCATGCCCATCTTACAAATTCAATCAAACGGGAGCTACCATCATCACACCATCTTTCAGTAATGCCACACACCTGAAATTTTTCATGAAAGGAAATGGCAACACGCAATTGAATCCTTTTAAAGTCTATACCACTGCCGATGGTACTAACTGGACAAATATTCAAACCTACAGCCCGGTTTCTCTAACCGGTAGTTTTTATACATTAAGTTTAAACACTTCCGACATTCAGGTAAAATTTGAATACATAAAAGACTCTTTAGGATTCAATGTAGCACTGGACGATATAACCATCTCTAATGGTCCTGTGGGCATTAACAATATCTCTTCTGAATCTTTAAATATTTATCCCACCATTTCAACAGGAGCCATCAATATTGAAAGCAGTGCTGAAAAGAAAGCAATAGAAATATCGGTGATAAACGTCATTGGTAAAGAGGTAAAAAGATTCAACTTTATACAAAACAATGGCAAGTCAATTATCAACCTTTCCGAACTGCCTGATGGTGTATATGTATTAAAAATGACGCTCAACGGACAACCATTTACCAAGAGAGTGGTCATCAAACGATAGAAGACATTTCTTAAAAACCATAAAAGCCTCTTTAAACAAGGGGCTTTTTTTATGAGATGTAATCAGGCTAAATTAAGCAACAGCTTCAACAGTAATGCCTGATACTTGTATGGATCAATGGGTTTAATCAAAGCCATATCTGCCAGTATTTGCAGCTGTTGTTTCTGTTTTAAATCAAAGGCCTTACTCCACAAGGCAACTTCTGTAAAATTTGTCTGATTGTTGTATGTGATTTTTTCCTTTTTAAGTTTATCTACAAAACTTTTCAAACAGGTTTGTTCTGCTAATAATCTATTCCCTTTAAAACGGCTTCGAATCAATTTACTAATACTTCCGGTTACTTTTTCAATAGTCACCTTTTGTGAACAATGTAATGAAAGTTCAATAATGCTCTCTGTAAATCGCAGTAATGTTTTTGAAGAAGAACGATATGTTTTATTCTTCCTGATTTTTTCAAATTCAGAGGCAGCTAATTTTCTGAGCGTAGTATCCACCGGTCTGAAACCAAAGCGGTAATAAAACCAAAATGCTCCACTGGCAATACCATCAGGATTATCAAGTCCATACTGATAGGGTTCCACTTCAAAACGCTCCACACCAAATACCTGCTTATATACTCTCAGCAACTGACATAGTACAAAGCCGGATTCACCTCCGCGAAACCATTCGAAAATATTAATACCAAACATTGCCCTTTGACCAAAAACCCATCCTCCACCATAGGCATAAGGAAAACCGTTCTTAAACAAGGTATATCCTATATAAGATTCAAACGGTAATTGCCTTTGCGAAGTCATACCATAAATGGCTACAGAAATTCCTCTCTCCAATTCAAAATACTGCAAGGTGGTTTCATCCATGTAGGTAACAGTATCCGTCTCACGGTTGGTGAGAGCCATAGCAAATTTTATTGTTTTTATCAGTGCAAGTTCGTCCGCCTTTGATAATCTTACAGCATCATTAATTTCAGAATCTAAAACACTTTTATAATCAAACTTTTTTAAAATTTCCTCATGATAGAATGTCTTACTTCTGATGAAACGATTATAAGCCAATGAAAAAAATTTGCTTTTAGGCTTTATAGTACATTGCAATCCTGCTTTATCAAACAAATAATCTTTTACCAAAGGTTGAGACAACTTTTGAAATTCATTGAGCAGAAAATCCAGTATCAAGGGCTGTTTCACATCAAGCGATACAAGTAAATCATCTGCACTGAGTCCGGCAGAAGTTTCTGCGCGCTCTGCAACATTTAGTGTTAACGATAACAACTCACTTAAATCTACTTCATCATTGACAAAATTTTGAAAAGCCACTTTAATATCAGGCTGCTGTTGCAACCAAATTAAACAGTCATGAGTAAACTGCACTGACATGTTAGTAAAAGGCAATCCACTGTTTTGTAATTTGTTTTTAAATGCAGTTGTTTTGTTTTTGATGGCATTAGTTAAGGTGTTTAACTTTTTTAAAGTAAACGACTCTTGTTTCTCCGACTGAGGATAGGCTAATAAAAACATCAGTGCATGAAACAATTGTTCCATGTCTATAGCGTTTAGCTGAGAAAAATTTCCATCTGCCAATACCTTAATAATTTTACTGGGCAGAGCAACTAATTTAAAGTCCTGATAAGGTAAATTTCTATTCTTCATAACCTTACAAGATTAAGAAATTAATTATTATTCAGTTAGTAAATACAGTGCTGACAAATATCACGTTAAGGAATAAACTAAAAGATATTTTCCACAAAAAACGCTCCTATTACAAGGGCTTAACTTTTTTGTCCACACAAAGAGGAGAACTCAATTATTTGACAAGTATTTCCTTTGTATAAAGTCCAAAAATCACCCTACATACTGATAAATGTCATATCAAACATCGGGAATTTTCGACCTCTTTGCAAAAATATTTTGAAATGCCCATCTATCAACGACAGGGTAAGACCCCTAACAAAAGACATATTGTTTTCCGCCAAAGTAATGGCAGTCTGTACCATGAGGAACTTTTCGGTACAGAAGGATTCTCTGGAATTTCCTCGTTAGTATATCACCTTAATCCGCCTACCATGGTTAAAGATCATGGCAAGCCGTACAGTGTAAGACCGGAAATTGCTGTTGAAGATAACCTTCAGGCAAGGAGTTTTCTGGGTTTTGAAGTAGCTCCGGAAAATGATTATCTGAAAAGCAGAAAGGTGCTTTTTGTAAACGATGCCATGCAAATAGGTCTGGCATCACCTATGAAAGGTACTAAAGATTATTTTTTCAAAAATGCCGATGCCGATGAAATGCTTTTTGTTCATCGCGGAAGCGGTATATTGAAAACCATGTTTGGTTCTATTGATTTTGAATATGGCGACTACCTCGTTATTCCCAGAGGTATCATCTATCAAATTAATTTTACTACCACCGACAATAAGTTGCTTTTCATAGAGTCACACGCTCCTATTGAAACACCAGCACGCTATCGCAATCAGTATGGACAGTTTATGGAGAACTCTCCTTTTTGTGAGAGAGATTTTAAACTTCCTCATTCCTTGCAGACACATGATGAAAGGGGCGAATTTCTGATCAACATAAAAAAACGTGGTTTGATTTATCCCTACATTTACGAAACACATCCTTTTGATGTCGTAGGTTTTGACGGATGCTTTTATCCCTATGGAATTTCCATCTTTAACTTTGAACCCATTACAGGACGCATACATATGCCTCCGCCTATACATCAGCAATTTCAGTCGAGCAATTTTGTAGTGTGCTCCTTTGTGCCCCGATTGTATGACTATCATCCGCAGGCAATACCTGCGCCTTATCACCACAGCAACATGGACAGTGATGAACTGCTTTATTATGTTGATGGTGATTTTATGAGTAGAAATAACATTCGTCAGGGACAGATAACATTGCATCCCGGAGGATTATCTCATGGCCCGCATCCCGGAGCTATTGAACGCAGCATTGGAAAAAAAGAAACCAATGAACTTGCCGTAATGATTGATCCGTTCAGCCCCGTAAAAATTACTAAGGCAGCAACAGAAATTGAAATTGAAGAATATTATCAGTCGTGGCGCATGCACGAGTCTGAAGCAATATAAAGAAGCAACATACCCCTGCTCCTGCTCTCTCATTTTTCACCTCCACCAAAGGAGAGCAGAGCTTCGGGGGTAATTAAAAATTTTAATATGGAATCAAACGACCTAACATCCGTAAAAAACTTCAACTACTCTGAGACAACTAAAATCTTTTCGCAGGCACAGGATTTTTTTCCACTGCTGGGAACAGACTATGTTGAATTTTATGTGGGTAATGCCAAGCAGGCTGCACATTATTACAAAACTGCTTTCGGATTTCAGGATCTTGCCTATGCAGGACTTGAAACAGGTGTACGCGACAGAACATCTTACGTACTTCAGCAAGGAAAAATTCGCTTGGTGCTTACTACCCCTTTAACTTCTGCTAATCCAATTGCCGATCATATTAAAAAACATGGTGACGGTGTTAAAGTAATTGCTCTTTGGGTTGATGATGCAACTGATGCATTTGAACAAACCGTAAAGCGCGGTGCCAAACCTTATCTCAATCCTGAATCAATCAAAGATAAAGATGGTGAAGTTTGCAGATCGGGAATTCATACCTATGGTGATACAGTTCATATTTTTATCGAGAGAAAAAATTACAAAGGCTTCTTTCTTCCCGGATATGAAAAGTATCAATCGGACTACAATCCACCATCAACAGGGTTAAAGTATATTGATCACATGGTAGGCAATGTGGAATTGGGTGGAATGAATGTATGGAGTAAATTTTACGCTGAAGTAATGGGATTTTTTAACCTGATAACTTTTGATGACAAAGATATTTCGACAGAATACACTGCATTGATGAGTAAGGTGATGACCAATGGTAATGGCTACATTAAATTTCCGATTAATGAACCGGCTATTGGAAAAAAGAAATCACAAGTAGAAGAATACCTCGACTTTTACGAGGGTGCGGGATGCCAGCATATTGCCGTAGCAACTGACGATATTGTTTATACCATAACAGAAATGCGAAAGCGTGGTGTTGAGTTTCTATATGTTCCCGGTTCATATTACGACACCGTTAAAGAACGTGTAGGTATTATTGAAGAAGACTTGGATGAACTGAAAAAGTGGGGTATCATGGTTGACCGTGATGAGGAGGGTTATCTATTACAAATATTTACCAAACCTGTTGAAGACCGACCAACGTTATTCTATGAAATTATACAACGTAAAGGTGCCAAATCTTTTGGTAAAGGAAATTTTAAGGCCTTGTTTGAAAGTATAGAAGCAGAGCAGGCAAGGCGAGGAACATTATAATTTTAAAGTTATGACAGAAGAAGAAAAAGAAAAACAGTTTCAGCAAAGAATTGATGCAGGTGAAAAAATAGAACCGCGCGATTGGATGCCTGAAGCATACAAACAAACGCTATTAAGACAGATATCGCAACATGCACATTCGGAAATAATTGGAATGCAACCCGAAGGGAACTGGTTGTTGAGAGCGCCATCACTACGTGCAAAAAAAATTCTGCTTGCTAAAATTCAGGATGAAGCGGGACATGGACTTTATCTCTATTCAGCGGCAGAAACTTTTGGTATTGACAGAGCAGAGATGATTGCTATGCTACATGCAGGAAAAGCAAAGTACTCAAGTATATTTAACTACCCTACATTAAACTGGGCTGACATGGGTGCAATTGGTTGGTTGGTTGATGGAGCAGCTATTGTGAATCAAACAATGCTGGCAAAGTGCAGCTACGGACCTTATTCTCGTGCAATGATACGTATCTGTAAAGAGGAAGGCTTTCATCAGCGTCAGGGCTATGAGATTATAGCAAAGATGATGAATGGAACAACAGCACAACGTAACATGGCGCAAGATTCATTGAACCGTTGGTGGGAACCATCACTGATGATGTTTGGTCCTCATGATTCTGAATCTACACATTCAAAAGACTCAATGAAGTGGAAAATAAAAGTTGAAAGCAATGATACACTTCGTCAACGTTTTATTGACAGAACTGTTGAGCAGGCACATCACATCGGGCTTACAATACCTGATAAAAACTTAAAATACAACAAAGCCACTATGCATTGGGAAATCAGCCCCATCAACTGGGATGAATTCTGGAATGTGGTAAAAGGCAATGGCCAATGCAATTATCAGCGCATGAGTCATCATATCCGGTATCATAACGAAGGAAAATGGGTTCGTGACTGTGCAGCAGCATTTGAAAAAAGCAGAGAGAAAGAAAATTCGTCAATATCAATTTAAAAAATCAAAGAATGAAAAACGACACTCAGTTTCCACAATGGGAAGTATTTATACAAACAAAAAACGGTGGACCTTTTGAACATCAGGGAAGCCTGCATGCCGCTGACAAAAAAATGGCGCTTCAGAATGCAAGAGATCTTTACACACGCAGAAATGAAGGACGCAGTATTTGGGTAGTGCCCACTGAATGTATTGCTGCAACCACTGCTGATGATGCTGCTGATTTTTTTGATCCGGCAAATGATAAGATTTATCGCACGCCAAACTTTTATAAAATGCCGCAAGGAACAAAAAATCTGTAAACATGAAAACAAAAGACGCATTATATAACTATTGTCTTCGATTGGCCGACAGCAACATGATACATGGTCAGCGATTGGCTGAGTGGTGCAGCAGAGGACCTTTTTTAGAAGAAGATATTGCTTTATCAAATATGTCATTAGACATGATTGGTCAGGCTGAGATGCTTTATGAGTATGCTTCAACACAATCTGAAGCTGAGCATAGTGCTGATGATTTGGCTTTCAGACGCAGTGAAAGAGAATATTTCAACTGCCTGCTGGTAGAGCAGGAAAATGGTGACTTTGCACAAACTATGATGAAAGTGTTTTTGTATTCTGCATTTGCAAAACAACTTTATGAATCATTGTTGAACAGTAATGACGAAACACTGTCCGGTTTTGCTGCTAAAGCTATAAAGGAAGTAAAATATCATTTGCGACATAGTAGCGAATGGCTAATCAGATTCGGAAACGGAACTGATGAAAGCAAAAGGCGTGTGCAACAAGCTGTCACAAATTTGTGGCGGTTTACACAAGATATGTTTGAAATGAATGATGCAGACGCAGCTTTAGTTGATAGCGGTATTAGCTTTACAACGGAAACGTTATCTGCTAAATGGCAGTTAAATGTAAATGAAATTTTTGCAGCGGCAAACATTAACATTCCTGAACCGAACAACACCATAACAGGTGGTTACAATGGTATTCATACAGAGCATTTAGGTGTCATGCTTTGCGAAATGCAATATTTGCAGAGAGCCTATCCTGATGCTAAGTGGTAGAATAAAAAGTCATGTCATCAGTAAAAAATACTGAAAGCAGCAAGTCAACAGAATCATTAATCTGGGCATTGCTGCATACTGTTCCTGATCCTGATATTCCCGTCATCAGCATTGTTGATTTAGGCATTGTCCGCAATGTTGAATGGAAGAACGAAAAAGCTATCATCACTATCACGCCAAGTTATTCAGGCTGTCCTGCCATGTCAGTTTTTGTGGACGACATCAGGCAGGTATTAAATGGTGCAGGTTTTCAATCAGAAATAAAAACCGTACTATCACCCGCATGGACTACAGAATGGATAAGTCAATCGGGGCTTGACAAAATGAAAGCCCATGGCATTGCACCTCCAGAAGATGAATCCGGAATGGATAGTATATTTGCAATGCAAAAACCGGTTACCTGCCCACGTTGCAACAGCAAACAAACAAAAATGCTGAATCGCTTTGGCTCAACACCATGCAAGGCTCTTTGGTATTGCAACGAATGCAGTCAGCCGTTTGAGTATTTTAAATGCCATTAATGATGAATGAAACTGTTCGGGTAACTAAAATTTTTGTGTTTGATATGGCACATGCCTTGTATGGCTACGATGGTCCATGTAAAAATATACATGGTCACACCTATAAACTTTCTGTCACCTTAAAAGGAACACCTGTCAACGACAAAAGTAATCCCAAGGCAGGCATGGTCATTGACTTTTCGATATTGAAGCAAATAGTACAAGAAAAAATTATCAAACAATTTGATCATGCTTTAGTACTCAACAACGACTCGCCACATAAACTGCTTGACAAAGCACTTACACAACAGTTTGAAAAAATTATTTATTTGGACGTGCAGCCCACCTGTGAAAATCTGTTGTTACATTTTAAGAATCAACTTGTATCTCACTTTACAGATAAAATAAAATTGGTATTCTTAAAATTGGAAGAAACTCCTTCTTCCTATTCTGAGTGGTTTGTTGATGACAACTGATAAATGAGTTGTGCTATATAAAAATCAGTGTCAAATTTTTTAAAGGTTGATTTAAGAAACTGTGATGCCGCTCAATATTTTTTCAATTTTATCAAAAGCATCATTGTCTTTAATGACGTAATACTCTGCTCCTTTTTGTAAAGTTTGCATAGCCACACCATAGCGTTCCTGTCCTGAAAGAAATATTACATGAATGTTTGGATTGTATTTCTTTATAGCTTTCAATATTTCCATACCATTAGATGCATCAGGATTTTTTGAATTCAGATAATAGTCAAGAATAATAACATCGGGATTTTCTGCTACATGCTTCAAACAATCTTCGCCTGTACTGAAAGTTAAAACCGTATTTGATGCATGCTGTCCAATTCTGTCACGAAGCATTTCAAGCATCATATTATCATCGTCAACGATAAATATTTTTAATGGTGTTGTTATCATTTTGTTTAGTGTCAAATGGAATACAAACCTACAATTTTTTTATAATATATAATTAGGCGTTCTGTGTCCGGCTTGTCGGTTGCCAAACACCACTTTTCACTCCTTTAAAATATCTGAACATACCCTTCAACATGGCAGCATTCATTACCAGGAAATGTGTATTTAGTCTGAGCAGTCCTACATGTATTTGAAACAAATTAAGTAGCCTGTCTGCCAGCAACAACATTAAACTTAGAGACATGGCTCCAAAAATTCCAAGACATAAAACGGGATTTATACCAACTGACAACCACCAAGCCGCAAAAGATGAGAAAAATAAAAGCAACATCAACACAGGACCTTTCCATCGCAAAACTTTATGGGACATAAAACAAAATCCAATACCTCTGCCCTTAAAAATCATCTTGCTAAACTTTGCCAGATTCTGAAAATTTCCTGTGGCAATACGTGTCTTTCTTCTATACTCTATCCAAAGATTATGCGATGCCTCCTCATAAACAATAGCCTTAAGCGAACTTACACTATGATAACCTTGCTCCAGTATTTTCATGCAGACATAGAAATCATCAACCAAAAAATTTGCCGGAATGTCACTGAATAAACTTTTCCTTATTGCATAACATCCACCAAAAGGTCCCATCATACTTCCCCATATTTCACCTTCGGCATACTTGGTTAAGACTTCTGTTTGAATATACTGTTTCTCCTGTGATGAAATTCCGCTTTTCATCAATCCTATATTCACCATGTTGCTATCAACCAATCCAACCTCTGCTACAGTAAATCTATTCATCATTGATGAAATTGCTTCAGCGTCAAACATTACATTGGCATCAGTAATAATTAAAAACTCACCTTTACTATGTTTTACTAATTGATTGATGATAGCAGGTTTCCCTGTTCTGCTGTTGAATCGTATAAACTTTACCTGCGGATGATTTTGTGAAAATTCCTGCACCAACACATCAGTACCATCATTGGAACAATCGGAGCCTACAATTATTTCCAATTTATCTGATGGATAATTGCTTTTGATGACACTTTCGAGCTTCTGTATAATAACTTTCTCTTCATTGTAAGCAGCCATCACAACACTGACCATCGGCTTAAATAAATTATCTGCAACTTCTTCTTTTACCTCAGTCTTTAACTTTAAAAGTAAACGCATGAGTAATGGAAACAGCACATAAGTATGCAAAAGTCCCAAAAAGCATAGCCAGAAAACAACTTCTATTACCGTTAATATCATGTGGGGCACAAAGGTCATAAATTCCTGGAAATAACAAACAGACAGACTTCAGATGAAGTGTGCATGCAGATTTAACTGAAGACATAACTCTTAAATGATACCCTACTGATAATTTTCTATTTTTAAATACGAATAGAGGAAAATTTCAAAGCCAATGTTAATATGCTAACATTAGGCCTGTTGATATTTTAATAGATTTGCAAAAAAATAATTTGATAAGCGTATGTCTTAACAAATGTTTTTTGCAAGAGACGTTCTTGAATCATAAAATGAAAACAAATACATATTAATTTTTTATTAGATAGTTTAACATGAAGACAAATACATTTTTCATTCTCATTGCAGTTTGTAATCTGACAATTGTTGCAAATGCACAACCAGGATGCACCGATCCATTAGCCAACAACTACAATTCTGCAGCAACCGTCAATGATGGTAGTTGTAATTATAATGCAGCGTCCATTAGTCCAATTGCAACTTTTACACTTCCTCCGCAGCTAAGTGAAACTTCCGGTCTTTTATGGTGGGATAATGAACTATGGACAAACAATGATGATTTAGATACCCATCTATATTCCATTGACACTAGCAATGGCAGTCTGTTACAAGACTATGATGTAAAATGGACCGTCAATAATGATTGGGAAGACCTAGATTCTGATAGTGCTTACTTGTATATAGGCGATTTTGGAAATAATGTAGCAGGTAATAGAATTAATTTAAAAATAATAAGAGTAGAAAAATCTTCTTTGATTGCCGGAATTCCAATCATAGACAGTATTATGTTCACTTACCCTGATCAAACAAATTTTTCTCCTGCAGGGGCTAACAATACCGACTTTGACTGCGAAGCAATGGTACTCACTACAGACAGTATTTATCTTTTTACCAAACAGTGGGTTACACAAAAGTCAACCTTGTATGCATTACCCAAAACTCCGGGAGTTTATGTGGCTGATTCTTTAACAACCTTTGATGTTAATGGTTTAATTACAGGTGCTGTTTCATTGCCACAAAAACAATTAACCATATTATGCGGATATTCCAATTTGTTGCAACCATTTCTCTATTTATTATACGACTATCAGAATAATGCTTTTTTTAGTGGTAATAAAAGAAAAATAAATATATCCTTGCCATTTCATCAAATTGAAGGTATTTCTACTCAAAATGGATTAGAATGTTTTTTAACAAATGAAAGTTTTAGTCAAGGGCCAATAACAATAGCACCTAAACTTAATAAATTTAACCTAAACACGTATCTCAGCACCTATTTATCAACTACAGGATTACCGGAACCAAGTTCAACACAACTTAAAATATACCCTAATCCATTTAAAGATGTATTGTATATTCAATCTGCGAATACTGCCTTAAAATATTTCATTTCAGATATATCAGGCAGAGTGGTTTCAAAAGGCACGTTATCTTCAATTTCAGGATCATTATCAATTTCCGATTTATCTAAAGGTGCCTATTTTTTAACTACACAAGATCCAAATATACAACCTGTAAAGCTGATAAAGGAATAAATTGCATTTTAGCAATTAATAACATATAAAGTCTATTTACTATTTTATTCGGTTTGCATGTATAAATAGCTGACTTTTGCAGCCGTAAATTTTTATTGAATGCGATTTTATTTTACTTTTCTACTAATCATAGCACTTCCATCTTACATCTATTGTCAGGAAAGACGTGGGCCTTTTGTTAAAACAGACCTTTTTACACTTGACCGCGACAGGGTGATAGATGGCGGAATTTTCACCTATAGAATTGCCGTAGATGCTGATGAGATAATTGCCTTTAACTCCTGTAATCAGCCGTATGTTTTTTTAATTAACAATCAGGGAACCATACTTGAGGAAATTAAACTTCCCTATGAAGGTTGTCTGCGTAATATGGAGTTTGATGAGTTTGACAATTTGATGATGATGGACAATGAAGAAACTCGAATATTCAAATATGTCCGAAAGACAAAAAAAATTGAAATCATTCCTTATAACAAACCAGAGGACTGGTATAAAAGCCTGAATCACTTTTATCGTTTTTTTGAAATAGCTTCTATTCCTACATACTATAACAACCCCGACTATTATCAGGATTTTTATAAAACACGGTTTCATTACTCCTACAACCTGTGGTTAAACTATCAGGATGGCTACATCTATCAGTTTGCCTATAATTTTATCAAGAAGGTTGGCAACAGAAAGACCTATCTTGCATTAAAACGCAGCGATCTTTGGTTCAGCGACAGACTAACAAATAAATGTAAGCCCCTTTTAGTTGATCTGGAAAAAGAAACCGCAGTGTATTTTGATCGTTCGCTGACATTATACTTTGAAGATTTTAAAAACCACACACTTCAAACATGGCCTTTGGCTGAAGGGCATGATGAAGCAGTGCAGTTAGATTATGCTACCAACATCAAACAAAAGAAAGTATGGGGTGTTAGCACTTTTGATAATAAACATCTGACAATCTCAGTTTGGGAAATCAAATAGTGCGCGTTACTCTTTTCTGAAATTAAAGTAAAAAATCATCAGTGAGCCTATTGCTGCCGGCACTGCCAGATTAATTAGCCAGAGTGCAAATGATGCCATAAGAACAGCCTCATCATTTTGAATAAATGGTGCTACAACCATCAATGCAACTGATCCTCTTATGGCAAACTCTGTCAGTGCAAGTGTTGGAACCAATGCCTGAATAAAAAAGATGAGTGCTATAATGACAAACATTGTTGGAACTACCGGAATGCCGGAAACCAGAAACAACAAAATATACTGAAAAGCAAAAACAGAATAGCGTAGCAAGGATAAAAAAAGAATCTGCATCATTTCCTTATAAGAATAATTTTCAAGATGCACAACATATTCAGGAAATCGCTTTCGTACATAATTCAGCAAAGGCATTTTGAAAACAATTCTAATATAAGGAAAAGAAACAAAAAGTATCAATGCAAAAACAAATGAGGCTACACGTACTGCTACAATTAATTTTTCATTCCATTGGACATAATGTTGTAATGACAAAGCCATTGCAGCAAGCCCACAATATAATGTAACAATAAGCTGACTGATATTTCCAACAAAAGTTGAAAGCAGCGATGCTATACGAACTGATGATGGTAAAAAAAGCACTCTGCCTGCATAGTCGCCTACACGATTTGGTGTGAAAAAACTTACTGTAGCTCCTGCAAAAACAGCACTAAGGCTTCTAACAAAACTAAGTTTGGTGAGTTTATTTATTAAGAACTTCCATTTTATAGCCTCTATACTCCAGTTCAACAACATCAATATAATTACAGATATGAGAATGGAATAAACACCTTCTGTATGTATCCTTGTATTTACAAAACCGAAAAACGACATCTCATTCTCACGGTGTATAACTTTATGAACAATGAACCAAAGAGAAAACAATGCAATTGCTGCTTTCAGCAAAAACTGTAGCACACTTTTAATCTTTATTTTTGAACCTTCCAAGCAATTACAGATTATAGTGCAAGTTTAAAAAATAAGCAGTAACAGCGTTCATGTCAGAAAGCGAAAAAATAATTTTAGGAATAGATCCGGGCACAAATGTAATGGGATATGGAGTACTCGTTATTTCCGGAACAGAAATGAAATTAGCGACAGCAGGTATTATTCATCTCGAAAAGTTTGATAATCATCCACTGAAACTGAAACATATTTTTGAGAAAACACTACGGCTTATTGAAAGTTATTTACCTGATGAAATGGCTATTGAAGCTCCGTTTTTTGGTAAAAATGTACAGTCTATGCTTAAGTTGGGCAGGGCACAGGGTGTTGCACTTGCTGCCGCACTATTCAAAAATATTCCTGTATTTGAATACAGTCCAAAAAAAATCAAACAATCTGTCACCGGAAATGGTAGTGCCACCAAGGAGCAGGTAGCTGCTATGCTTCAGCAACTGTTGCACTTTGAGGAAATGCCTAAATATTTAGATGCTACCGATGGGCTGGCTGCTGCAGTATGTCATCACTTTCAGAAAAATTCAGGGCAAAGTCAGCTTTCCGGAAGTAAAAGCAAAGGATGGCAAAAATTTATTTCAGAAAATCCCGATAAACTAATCGGGTAGTAAAAAGAAACTTACGCTGATTATCTGAATAATGGAAATGCCTGTGGATTTACAGCGTGCATTAATTCATACACAGTATTAAAAACATCTTCGGCATTAGGCTTCGAGAAATAATCTCCATCGCTTCCGTATGCCGGACGATGTTCTTTTGCCGTAAGGGTTACAGGAGGTGTTTCCAAAAATTCAAATGCTTTTTGATTTTCTATAACCTGTTGCATCATGTAGGCAGTTGCACCGCCCGGCACATCTTCATCAAAGAAAACAACCTTATTTGTTTTTTGAATAGATTCTGCAATGATGTGATGGATGTCAAATGGTATAAGTGACTGTACATCTATCAACTCCACGCTTATGCCACACTGCTGCAGTTGTTTCATTGCTTCCTGAGCAACTCTAACGCATGATCCGTAAGTTACAAGAGTAACATCATTACCTTCTTCAAGAATTTCAGGCACACCTACAGGCACCGTAAATTCACCAAGATTTTGAGGGAGTTTTTCTTTTAGTCTATAGCCATTCAACGGTTCTATCACTAATGCAGGGTCATCACATTGCAACAACAGATTATAAAATCCGGCTGCCTGTGTCATGTTACGTGGAACAAGTACAAGCATGCCACGCAAAGCACCAAGAATAAACTGCATTGGTGAACCTGAATGCCATATTCCTTCCAACCTGTGTCCACGAGTGCTGACAATGAGTGGCGCTTTCTGTCCTGCTTTGGTGCGATAGCGCAAACAAGCTAAATCATCCGATAAAATTTGTATTGCATAAGCCAAATAATCGAGATATTGAATTTCTGCTAGAGGTCTTAAGCCACGCACAGCCATTCCTATTCCCTGACCTGCAATTGTTGCTTCGCGGATACCTACATCAAAAACACGGTGCTCACCGTACTTTGCCTGCATGCCTGCAAAAGTTTGATTAACACCACCAATTGTTCCTACGTCTTCTCCAAAAGCAATGTATTCCGGATAGCGACTAAAAAGAATATCATGATTTGCAAGAAGTACCTCTCGACCGTCAACCATGTTTGCCTCTGCAGAATAAACAGCCTTTACTTCGGCAATTCCCAATGCGCTGCCAATACCTTCTGCATAAAGTTGTGAGCTGTAACGATCAAAATTCAATTGATGCCATTGGCGGTACCATTGCTTCAGTGTTTCCAGCTCAGCACTATTTTCACCACGTAGTGTAAACAACACTTGTTGAACAAAAACCGCAATATCTCTTCTTTCGCAATTGGTGATACTCTTAATCTCTTCAACTGCCTTATTCAGAAAAACACCATTCGAACTTCTACTTATTGCTGCTTCTGCCAGTGATAGTGCCTGTTGTCTTTCAGCATTAATTTCAGAAGTAAAACTATCCCATGCCTGCTTCTTACCCTCATTAACAAATTTTTTAGCTTCAGTATCTATAGCATCAAGATCTTGTTCAGTTGCAATAGCAGATTGCACCATGAACTCACGCATTTTTCTAAGACAGTCAAACTCTTCTTCCCACATCAAACGTTCTTTAGATTTGTATCGTTCATGTGATCCTGATGTTGAATGACCCTGAGGCTGTGTCATCTGTTGTATATGCACCATAACCGGCACATGCTCTGTACGTGCAATTTTAGCTGCTTGTTCATAGGCATCACACAGCTCTGCATAATCCCATCCCTTAGCTTTGATAATTTCGTAACCGGGTTTTTCCTGAGTACGTGCAAATCCTTGCAATGCTTCACTGATACTTTGTTTTGTTGTCTGATATTTATTGGGTACAGAAATACCATAACCATCATCCCAAATACTGATAACCATTGGCACCTGCAAAACACCTGCAGCATTAATTGTTTCAAAAAACAAGCCTTCTGAAGTGCTGGCATCACCGATAGTTCCAAAAGCAACTTCATTGCCATCAACAGAAAAATTTTTAAACTTATCCGATTTGAGTTCTGGATTATTGCGATAGAATTTAGAAGCTAAAGCAAGCCCCAGTAATCGTGGCATCTGACCTGCCGTTGGTGATATATCGGCAGAAGAATTTTTAGATTGTGTTTGATTTTTCCAACTGCCATCATCATTCAGTAATCGTGTTGCGTAGTGTCCATTCATGGCGCGACCAGCTGTTGCAGGCTCTGCTGCTACTGAGGGATGCGCATAAAGCTGAGCAAAAAACTCCTGAACTGTGAGTAAGCCTGCTGCCATCATAAATGTCTGATCGCGATAGTAACCGGAACGGAAATCGCCATTTTGGAAAACCTTAGCCATAGCTATCTGTGCCACCTCTTTTCCATCGCCAAAAATACCAAACTTTGCCTTGCCTGTCAGCACTTCTCTGCGTCCCAACAAACTGGTTTCTCTGCTGATACGTCCTAAACGATAGTCGTTAAGTACCCTCTGTCTGAACTCTTCAAATGAAAGCTCCTTGTTTTCTGTAACAACTGTCTGATCGGCCATAATCTCACTTTTAGTTCTTTACAAAAGTATAAATTACCGGTAAAATCTGAAAGTAACTGCACAACTATTTTCTCGAAAACTCTGCTATTTTTGTCCTGATTTTATACAATTTCAAAAACTGCTTTTATACATAAATTATGAGAACAATACTATCATTAATACTCCTGCTTATTTCTACAATGTTATTCGCACAGGAAAAACCGGAGTTGGGCAACAATATTTTCTCCATTACACCCATGACGATTATTTCTAACGAACCTATGGACAACAACACTGATGTTGCAATAGGAATAAATTATGAAAGAATTGTTTCCAATGGATTAATTGGCATTCAGCTTCCTGTGAATTTGTCACTGCGAAATCCGGGATTTTTTTATTTCATGCCTACCATAAAACTTTATCCTACAAAGCAAGGTGTGGTGCGATATGCTGTAGGACCTCAATTCTATTTTGCAAGTGGACAAGTGGAGCATAGCCGTACAGAAAGTGTTTGGAATGGAAATCAATATATATACACAAGATACAAGCATTCCGACAACCATACACAATTAGGCTTTATGATCAACAACAGCTTAAATGTTACAATTTCTAAAACCCTGTATTTAGGAATGGATCTGGGCATTGGCATAAACTATTTTGATTCTGCCAGTGAAGACGAAGAAACTGACAATGACAGTTTTGATACCACCCCGATTTCGCCCAGTGTAAAATTCAGCTTTGCTATGGGGTATCGTTTTTAAAACAAGCAAGTCTGTTGATTTCCTAAACGGTGTTTTTCAATTATTTTTTTTAGTTCAACTTATTTAGTAAGATTCAATAATTCGCTAAATTCCGGTTTCCGAATAATCACATCTGCATGGTGGTTGAGGAGCTCATCTTTAGAGCAAAAAGCAATTCCTAAGCCTGCTTCCTTAATCATGCAAAGATCATTCATACTATCTCCAATTGCTACGCTGTTTTCTTTTTTAATATTATACTTCTCTAAAAGTTTATGGAGGGCATTGGTTTTGCATAATACATGCTTGCATGAGCTGTTTTCATTGTTTACAAAAAAAGATGGGATTTTTACTTCTCCGGTACATATACTTTTTGAAAACTCCAATTCGTTTGACAATGAAAAATCCATCCTTAATTTATTTTTAACATGATTGGTGACGCAATCATAACTATCAGAAATAATACCAACAACATAACCCTGAGTCTTTAAGTTATCAATAACCTTCTCACTGTCTGCAACAATATCAATGCTGTCTGCAACATCAATCAATTCATCAATAGTTCTATTCTTTAAAAGCTTGGCAATTCTTTTGGTCAGGATGGTACTATCTGTTTCAGAAGAGCGAATATCCATTAGTTGTGTCTTAAAATTAAATTTTTCAGCACAAGTATCAATAAACCGTCCTCGCAGTATTGTATTATCCATATCAAAAACAATCAGTTTGCTGAGCGATTCTTGCTGACTTGCCAATGCAAAATCCATTTGTGACCGGATTTCACTTAAAACGCCAAACTCTTCAAAATTATAATGCGGACTGTTGGATGATGCTGCTTTTAAGATGATAGTTTGTGCAACCTCTTTGCTCATTTTTCCTAAAGCCTGCCAGGGCTTACTTTTATTTTCAATATATCCGATATCTACCTCCTGAATATTAGCATGTATTAAGTGCATATCAATTAGTAACCCTATATCTACACCATAGTCTTCTCTGAAGTCCAACTTCTGCAATAATGATTTCTTACTGGCAATCATACCACTCAAAGGCTGTTGAAATGGCAACAGTTCAGGAAAAAAAATACTCAACATTGGTTTTGCTACAAGCTCTGTTACACGACCTGCATTTCTGTTAAAAGAAGATTTTACAAAATCAGCACCGCCTTGTAAAATTGGTTCTGTTAGAAGTTTAATTGTAAAATGAGGATAAGGATTTATATCCGCATCCAAAAAAACAACTACTTCATTGGTAGCAAACATGACTCCTTCACGCATAGAGCCTCCTTTCCCAATTCGCGTACTGGTAATTACCCTTGCATCATTATCCTGTGCAATCCTTACAGTGTTATCAATTGACTTGTCATCAACTACAAGCACCTCTGTTACTAATGAATACTGCTTTGCAAATTTTATCACATTGGCAACATTCTCTTCTTCGTTGAGTGTTGGTATAATAACTGTAATCATCCTATTCTAACATTTAATTTAACTATTTAGTTTAGTATTTTTTCTGATTTTATGATTGTGGTATTTGTCAGATTGCTAATATAGTTAAATTAGCCCCTGTAATTTTGCAAATATGCCCTTTAATTTAAATCTAAAAAAAATAAATATCAGATACATTCTATCGTTTCTTCTGTTTCTCAGTTATTTTACATCTTTTGCGAACACAGATACACTTACATTTTTTGGATCAAAGCCGGCTAAGCAAGATACCATTTATAGTCTGAATGTAATAAACAACTTTAAGTGGCGTGTTAAAGTTTATAGTAAAGAAGGCATTGTTAACTCCTTTACAACAACCAGTATTGACACATTTATGTTTCGTAATCATGAGCCTGAAGGACTTTTACTCTCAACAACATTTTTAGTTGACAGCAACATGCTCAATAAAGTGAAATACCTTTTTTATAGTACTAATGGTTCGTTTAAAGTGCTTCTGAACAATACTACCATTGCATCTGACGGAATTTTTAATAACTCTACAAAATACACAGATCTTCAATCGCTAAAAAAGAACTATATAAGTTTTGTATTAACACAACCCAAAAATAATCTGCAGGTTCTTTATCTGCCTGATCAGAATTCAAAAATATTTTCACTTCATTTAAGGTTAGGAGAAGAGCAATGGGCAAAAGAAAATCAATTGGAAAATCAAAGAGATGAGGTCAGACATTATGCTGTCGCTACGTTTTACTTTTCGTTTGCCGTAGTCTTGATTTTATTTTACTTCTTTATCAGAAATAAAGAATACTTGTTTTTTGGTCTTTATTGTTTAGCCACTGCAGTCCAATACCTAACCAATGTTTTAACTCAATCACCCGTTGTTGGTGTAATTTCAACTTATTCTTTTTTGATTTCTTTGGAATTGTTGGCTATTTTCATGGCATTAGCTATAAACAATATTAATAAAACAAAAACGCCACTTCTCATCATGTGTCTGGTGATGTTAATTGCTTTACTTATTCCTAACGACATCATCTTTACAATTAATTTTGTTCGCAACATTGAAATTCCTGTGATTACAGTACTGAGCAGTTTAATCTTTTTTTCTTACTCTATATTTTCTTTTGCATACCACTGGGTACAAGGTTTTGGTCAGAAAAAATGGGATGTTAAAGTGCTAACTTATGGAACGGCTTTAGGGCTGATATTACTTATTCTTCCAATCATATATACGGCTTTAAAGAATATGTATCAACAAAATACCTCCTCAGATATTTTGACTTTATTTTTTACAATAAGCCCATTAATTTATCCTATCATGGTTGCCATTGTACTTGCCAGACGATATGGACAAAATCAACAGCAACTCATTGAACAAGTTGTTACTATTAAAAAACTTGGGGAAGAAAATTTATTGCAGGAAACTGAAAAGAAAAATATTCTGGCACAACAAAACATTTTACTGGAAAACAAAGTAACGGAAAGAACCTTTGAACTTGAAGAAAAAAACAAAGAAATCCTAAGCAAAAACAAGGAAATTACTGATAGTCTGATTTATGCCAAACGAATTCAAGCTGCTGTTCTTCCAAACTTAAATACCGTTTACAAAATACTTGACCAATCATTTATTCTCTATATTCCAAAAGATATTGTCAGTGGCGATTTTTATGAGTTTACACAGAAAAATAACAAGCACATTATTGCCGCAGCCGATTGCACAGGTCATGGTGTGGCAGGTGCATTTATGAGTATTATCGGAAGTGCATTGATTAAATCTATCATCAACGAAAAAAACATCACTACACCTTCAGGTATTTTAGACGCGTTGAACGAAGGCATTATTCATTCGCTCAAACAACATGAAAGCGAAACACATGATGGAATGGATATTTCTATCTGTTCTCTTGATATAGAAAAAATGAGTTTAGAATTTGCTGGCGCCAACAGACCATTGTGGTTAATCAGAAATAGTGAACTTATTGTTTATGCAGCAGACAAATTTCCTATTGGTGGATTGCAAATAAAACACAACAATCAGTTTACAAATCACCAGATTAAAATACAACAAAAAGATACCATATATCTTTTTTCAGATGGTTATGCTGATCAGTTTGGTGGTGAACAGGGCAAAAAATTAATGACTAAAAAGCTAAAAGAAATTTTAGTTTCTATTCAGCACCTTGGTATGGGTGAACAAAAAGTTTATTTACAGAATTACTTTAATGAGTGGAAAGGAAATCACGAGCAAGTTGATGATGTTTTGATAATCGGTATCAGAGTATAAAAATTCCTTTACTAAAAAAATTACTCTTACATCGTCTTTAATTCAGCTACCAATTCAGTCAATGCTTTTTTAGCATCACCAAAAAGCATACTTGTTTTTGGGTCATAAAACAGCAGGTTGTCAATACCGGCATATCCGGCATTCATCGAGCGTTTGTTTACGATGATATGTTTTGCTTTATCCACTTCCAATATTGGCATGCCGTAAATAGGTGATGATGGATCTGTTTTTGCTGCAGGATTTACAACGTCATTTGCGCCAACAACCAACACTACATCTGTTTGTTCCAGTTCAGGATTTATCTCTTCCATCTCCACTAACTTACCATAATCAACATTACTTTCTGCCAGCAACACATTCATGTGGCCGGGCATACGACCTGCAACCGGGTGAATAGCATATTTTACTTCAACACCACGTTCTTCCAACAACATTTCCAGTTCGTGAATGATATGTTGTGCCTGTGCTACTGCCAATCCATAGCCGGGAACTATTACAACTTTCTTAGAATAATTAAGCAATACGGCAGCATCAGCAACAGACATATCCTTAATACTTCCTTTAACATCAGGTCCATCACCTGCTGAAGCACCTCCTCCACCAAAAGCTCCAAATATTACATTGCTCAAAGGACGGTTCATTGCCTTACACATCACTAATGTTAACAAGGTTCCTGCAGAACCTACAAGAATACCTCCTGTTAGCATCACTTTATTATCATAAAGGAAACCACCGAATGCTGCTGCCAATCCTGTGAATGAGTTAAGCAATGAAATTACCACAGGCATATCGGCACCACCAATTGGAATGGTAAACAAAATTCCATAAATCAACGCTGCTGCAAACAATAAATACAACAATGTTGAACTTTCCGTTCCACTAAAAATCATGTATGCACCGAAAGCAAATACGCCTATCATGACCAGTGTGTTTATAATGTTGTACGATGGTAAACGAACAGGCTTGTTCATGGTACCATTCAACTTTAAAAACGCAATTACACTTCCTGAAAAAGACACACTACCAATGATTAATCCAAGCACAATTGCAATTAAAGCACCGGTGTTTCCTGTATTATGATGAAACTCCATGAGGCCAATAAGCGCAGCACAGGCACCACCCATACCATTGAACATGGATACCAATTCAGGCATTTTTGTCATCTGAACTTTTTTGGCAGTAAGCCAGCCAATGATTGTTCCGATAATGATTGCAGCAAAAATTAAGATGTAAATAAAACCTGGTGTTTCTACGGGCTCAAATGCTACACCGGTTTCAGTTTGTACTTTATTGACATGAATAAATATTGATGCAATAATCGCCAAGGTCATACCTGCTGCGGCAATGAGATTACCGTTACGAGCAGTCTTGGCATTCCCCATACGTTTAAGTCCAATGATAAACGTAGCAGATGCGATAATGTATGTAATTGTACGAATGTTATATAATACTTCAGGTGTCATGCGCTGATTTCTTAAATTCTTTTTTGTGGTTTTATTTTTTCTTAAACATTTCCAACATGCGGTCTGTTACAACAAATCCACCCACCACATTGAGTGTACCGAGCACTACAGCCAAAAATCCTAATGACAGTGCTACATAGTCATTGGCATCAACATTGAGCATTACTATTATAGCTCCTACAATAACAACTCCATGTATGGCATTGGCACCGGACATCAGTGGAGTATGTAATACTGTCGGTACTCCGCCAATGACTTCTATACCCACAAATACAGAAAGAATAATAAAAAATATAATCTCCTGATGTGTTCCTATAAAATTGATTATTTCAGTCATGTTTTTTTCGCTTTTAATTATTGAATCAAGATTTTACAATTAAACTTCCCTTTGTTATTTCTTCTTCCATCTCCCACTTAAATCCGTCTTTTGTGGTTAAGTGAAGTAAAAATGTCTGAATATTCTTTGCATATAAATCACTTGCATTCATCGGCAACAAACTTGGTATATTACTTTCACCAATGATTGTCACACCATTTTTCTGAACGGTTTGATTTAACTCACTTCCGGTAACATTTCCTCCCTGTTCAACAGCCATATCTAAAATGACTGAACCATTTTTCATACTCTTTACCATCTCCTCTGTAACTAACAATGGCGCTTTCTTACCGGGGATTAATGCAGTGGTAATTACAATGTCTGCTTCTTTGATGTGTTTGGCTACTAATTCCTGTTGTCTTTTCAAGAATTCTTCTGAAACACCTTTCACATATCCGCCTTCAATTTTTATACTGTCATCGCCTTTTACTTCAATAAACTTTCCACCGAGTGACTGAACCTGTTCTTTAGTCTCCGGTCTGATGTCGCTAACTTCAACAACTGCCCCCAATCGTTTTGCTGTAGCAATTGCCTGCAAGCCTGCAACTCCGGCACCAAATATTACAACCTTTGATGGTCGAATGGTTCCTGCAGCAGTTGTCATCATAGGCAAAATTTTACCTAATGTATCTGCGCATAAAATAACAGCTTTATATCCGGCAAGGTTTGCCTGAGAACTTAAAGCATCCATTTTCTGCGCTCTGGAAATACGTGGAATAGCATCCATTGAAAACGCATTGATACCTGCTTGCTTACAAGCTTCCACTAAATCTGCATTGGTAGCAGCCCACATAAATGAAATGAGTGTAGCACCCTTTTTCATCTGTGCAATTTCTGCAGGTTGCGGTGCATTAACCTTCAACACCACATCACTTCCATATACTTGTGCCTTGTCGCCAAGTGTTGCACCTGCATTTTTATATTGGTCGTTGGTATAAAAAGAAGCCTCACCGGCACCCTCTTCAACAACAACATTGTAGCCGGAAGCCACTAAACTTTTAACAACATCAGGGGTTAGTGCTACTCGCCTTTCGCGATTTTTTAACTCCTTGGGTACGCCTAAAATCATGCCCTTAATTTTTTGATTAACAATTTATCAGAAAGCGGTGCAAAGAAAATAATTTTCGGCTTATATGCAATCTCTTATCAATGTTGTCCGTTGTTAATAAAACTCCCTGCCAGAGCAAAATAGTGAACATCATACTCAATAATTTTACACCGAGAACCTCTAAAAACAATATGGCTAAGTTTACACCACAGTATTTAAAAAAATTAGAAGAGCATTTACAGGAAAACGGCTACGATGTACGCTACGAAAAAGGCAACTTTAAAAATGGCTATTGCTTGCTGGAATCCAAAAAGTTAGTCATGGTAAATAAATTTTCTGCCATGGAAACACGATGCAGTGCCTTGCTTGAAATAATCAACCTTCTTGAATCGCAACAATTACTCAGCAATAAAAGGCAGGAGTTGTTTGCAGCAATGGAAAATCCCGAACCACAGGTAGTTACCATACCTCATTCATCAGAATCTGAACATTGAAAATAACTTTTTTGGGTACAGGCACTTCGCAAGGCGTTCCGGTAATAGCCTGCAATTGCAATGTATGCCAAAGTGCAGATTTGCGCGACAAACGATTGCGCACTTCCATTCATATTCAGCATAAGAACAGCAGTTTTGTCATTGACTCCGGCCCCGATTTCAGGCAACAGATGCTGCGGGCGCAGATAAAGAACCTTACTGCATTAATATTTACCCACGAGCATAAAGATCACGTGGCAGGCATGGACGACATCAGGGCATTCAACTATGTGTTGCAGAAAAAAATTGACATCTATGCTACTTTGCGTGTTCAGGAAGCGTTGGTAAGAGAGTTTCCCTATGTTTTTCATGACTTTAAATATCCGGGTGTGCCTGAAGTGAATATGATTACCATTGATGAGCACCCTTTTAATATTGAAGGACTTGAGTTTATTCCCATTGAAGTGCTGCATTACAAATTACCTGTCAATGCCTATAGGGTTGGTGATTTTACTTACATAACAGATGCCAACTTCATTTCAGAAAAAGAAAAAGAAAAAATTAAAGGCAGTCGCATTGTAGTTATCAATGCTTTGAGACGCGAAAAACATGTTTCTCATTTTAATCTTGAAGAAGCACTTGAGTTGATTAAAGAATTGAAGCCCGAAAAAGCCTACCTCACACACATTAGCCATCAACTTGGAAAACACAGCGATGTAGAGAAGGAATTGCCACCAAATGTGTTTTTAGCTTACGATGGTTTTGAAATAGAAATGTCATAAGATTAAACCTTATGGACTTTAAAACGTTATTGTCTTACTTTTGCACATAATTTTTCCATTATGCAGGTTACTATTGATTCCAATTCAGGCTTTTGCTTTGGTGTAGTATATGCCATTCAGCAAGCCGAAGAAGAGTTGGATGTAAACGGGCATCTATACTGTCTTGGCGACATTGTACACAATAACATGGAGGTTGACAGACTTAAAGGCAAAGGCCTGGAAATAATCAATCATGAGCAATTGCAGCAGCTTCACAACTGTAAAGTGCTTATTCGTGCACATGGCGAACCACCTTCAACATATCAAACGGCAATTAAAAACAATATTGAGCTTATTGACGCATCTTGTCCTGTTGTATTGAAGTTACAAAATCGTGTCAGAGGCAGTTATGATGAAATCACAGATACAGGAAATGGCCAAGTGGTGATTTATGGTGAGAAAGGACATGCCGAAGTGAATGGTTTGGTGGGGCAGACGGGTGGTAAAGCCATTGTGGTTAAAACTGAAGAAGATCTTGATCAGATTGATTTCAATAAACCGGTTCATTTTTTCTCTCAGACAACAAAAAGTACACTCGGCTTTGAACAGATGCAAAAAACCATTCAGCAACGAATAGTTAAACAAAAAGGCTCGCTTGAAGAAACCGATTTTATTACCAACGACACTTTATGCCGTCAGGTCAGCAACCGCGAACCACAAATGCGCAGATTTTCAACACAACATGATGTTGTAGTTTTTGTAAGCGGAAAAAAATCATCAAACGGAAAAGCGTTGTACAGTGTCTGTAAAGCTACCAACGACAATAGCTATTTTATTTCATCGGCTGAAGAGTTGGATGCCACATGGTTTGAAGGAATTAATTCTGTAGGTATTTGTGGAGCCACCTCAACACCACTATGGCTGATGAAGGAAGTTAAAAATGCCATTGAAAAAATTACAGTCTAATCATTTTTATTTTCTTCTGATTAAAAATCAGGCATAAAACAAACGAGGCTGCTTCGTAACCGAAGCAGCCTCGTTTGTTTCAAACCAATTCAATTATTGCTTTATCAGCTTGCGTTGCATATTGCCGTTTTCTGATTGTATGTTTAACATATAAACACCAGGAGCCATTTTTGACACATCTAAAGTATAATTGTTCATTCCTGAAGTTACTTGCACATTTTGATTGATTACAAGTTTACCGGAGTAATCTATCAACGAAACTTTTATCAACTCTGTTGCTGTTGATTGATATGAAATGTTTACCATATCATTTGCAGGATTAGGATACACATTCATTTGTTTGGCTGTTTCAATTCCTGCTTCGCGGCAGTTGTCTAAAACAACATTAAACACTTTAGTTCCCGATCCACATGAATTTGATGCCATCAGCATTACAGCACCGTTTCCTGTTGTCCAGTCAAGTGTAAGTGAACTTGAGTTACCACCACCGGAAACATAATTGGCAGATGTTTCAGGGTATGTCCAGCTTAAGGTATATGCACCGGTTACGTTGGCAATGTTAGCATTAAACTCAACTCCTGCTGTGTTTGGACACCATGTATTGGGTGTTGCAGTAATTGAAGCCGGAGTATTTGGTGCACCTTTAACTGCAGTACAACGTGTATTGCTTGTTCCGCATGCATTGGATGCACTCACACAAACCTGTCCTGTTGTTAAAGCACCAAAATCAATTGTTACTGCATTATTTCCATTACCATTAACGGTTCCGGGTGCTGTCCAGTTGTAGCTGGTTACACCTGCCACCATTGGTGTTGAAAATGGCATAGTTTGATTACACAATCCATTGGTACCACCGGTTATAGTTGCAGGCACAGCAGGCAATCCGGGAGAAACACTCTTACACTTAGGTGCTGCAACTACGCCACAAATGCTGGTAGCTGTCATACAGATATTACCGGTATTGTTATAGTTGGAACCAAAGTCAACAGTAATTGCATTTGTACCTTGTCCACTGTTTATAGAAGCATTGGCAGGCACTGTCCAGTTATAAGTAGCCACACCTGGTGTTGCTGTAACATTAAAATTAAGCGATGCATTAGGGCAAGCTTTAAAGGTACCTGCCAACACTGTACTTAAAGGAGTTGCAGATGTAGTAATTGCCATACATTTTGTTGCACTGGTAAAACATCCCACTTTTGAAGCTACACAAAGTGTACCACCTGTCCATGCAGGACCAAAGTTTACGGTAACACTGTTTGTATTTCCTGTTACTGAAGCATCGCCACTTATTGACCACACATATTCTGTAGCACCAGCAACAGCAGTTGCTGTATAAGTATCTGAGGTGCTGGCACAGGCAGTTTTAAGTCCGCTGATAGCAGAAGGAACAGAAGTAGCTCTTCTGATTAATACCGGACGATAGGCTGATGTACCACAAACATTTGTTGCATCAACACGAATGACATAGGTTGAGTTTGAAGTGGTACCAAACTGAACGTCCATAGTGTTAGTTCCATTGGCACTTAAAAATGTGACTCCGTTAACACCCGTACCCAAATACCAGTTGTAAGAATCTGCACCTGTACTGTTTGTACTTAAAGTATAGCTTCCAGTTGGAGGACATACATTGGCAGGGGCGCCTGCAATAACATCCGGTTGTGCCGGAGTACCACCTACAACATTAATCACAGTAGTATTATTAGTAGAAATATTGCTGCTGCAATAAGATGAAGTTAAATTGGTAACTGTAATTGTGCTGTTACCTGCTGAAGTTAAACCTGTGGCAGTAAACGATCCTGTTCCTGCTGTAAGCACTGACATAGAAGCGGTAAGATTAGATCCTGAAGGAAGACTTCTATCGTAAGTAACTATATAATCACCAATTGGCAATGTTGCAGCACTACCAGTTAAAGTAATGACACTGCTTGGCGAAGAAATGCAAATTGGACTTGTGCCATTAGTTGCTGTAAGGCTGTAACTGACACAAGTATAGGTTACCTTAACCTGTCCTCTGAAACCATCGCCTCCGATACTTGTACCCAAAAAATTAGATCGGCCACCGCCACCACCGGCAGAAAGTGCTACAGCATCGTATCCATCCCCACTATCATCCCTTCCACTGGCACCTGTACCTCCGCCACCGGAACCACCTGTACCACCGGTCATACCTGATGCATTACCACCATTACCACTGGCACCGGCACCACCGCCACCACCACCTGATAAAAATCCTGAACATGCTGCACCAGCACCNNCCTCCTGAACCTGCTGCACCGGCACCACCATTGTGGGTACCTGACGTTGATCCGCCACCTGCTCCATTATTACCTTTTTTCCCTCCCTTGCCACCATCGGCAGTTACCAATCCACCAAAATCGGAATTACCTCCGTTTGTGCCATTAGCATTAGTAGCACCGGTACCACCAGCACCTACGGTTACGGTAATAGCACTTCCGGCAGTTACCCCTAAAGAGTTATTACGCTTAAATGCACCACCACCACCACCACCACCAGTAGAAGATCCAAAACCTGCAAATGTACCACCACCGGCACCACCGCCACCCCAGGCTTCTACCTTTACTGTGGTTACTCCGGCAGGAACGGTAAAGGTTCCATTAGCTGTATAAGTAATTGTTGTTTGAGCATTGATGTCACCTACTGTTAGCATCAATGCCGAGACGAAGGCTAACTTCATCAGATTTGCGATTCCTTTCATTTGTAACTGTTTTTAATTGTTATTGATTGTTTTTCGAAATTTAGTTCATGCAATTTAAATAGCGTGTATGACCTGAGTGGTAATATTTGGGCGAATAGCAAAATATTATGGGTAAAATTTAACCAATCCAATGTCTGTTATTACAACCAAAACTAATTGATTATTAACATCGTAGAACAATTTCGACATGGTATCACGAGATTGGTCTAACTGAAATTTTTGTTGAATGTTGCTACATCAATTCAAACCCCTGTGGCATTGCCGAAGTAATTCTGAATAAAAAATCAAAAAACAGTTACTCCTGCTTAAAAATACTTCTGAAATCCGGATGGATAAAACGATATCCTGTTGCCTGAACTTTGTCTGACATCACCTTCTGATTTGCCAATAACATCTCAGCACGCTCACCCATAATCAATTTTAAAACTCCTGAAGGAATACGCACCAGAACACCAGATATTTTCCGTGTGTTTTTTATCTGTTGTATCATTTCTTTGGCCATCAATGGACATGGTGCTACGCCATTATAAATGCCTTTTAACTGATTATTTGAAAGTAAATAAAAAAACAAACCACATAAATCATTTATTGAAATCCAACTCTGCCACTGATTGCCATTTCCAAAAACAGGAGCAATAAAAAACTTAAAAGGTTTCAGAATTTCTTTCAGCATACCACCCTGCGGACTCATCACCAAACCAATTCTTACAATACAGGTTCTTATACCTATCTGTTCAAACATCAGGTGCTCAAGCTCCCAGTGATGACAGAGGTTTGCCAAGAAGGTATTATCAGGCAAGGTGTTTTCTGTCAGATTAATACCTTCGGGATAAATACCAATTGCAGATGCACCAATATATGCAGAAACCTGATTTCTGTGTTTGTAAACTAAATCAAACAGTAGTCTGCTGGCATTTATCCTGCTGTTGTACAGTTCTGTTTTGCGTTTATCTGACCAAGGCCTATCTACAATACCATCGCCTGCCAGATTAATAATTGCATCTACGCCTTCCAGACAAGCATCATCAATTAAACTTGCTTCTGTACTCCAATAAAAAGTTTGTGTGCCAGCTAATGCTTTTTTGGTCCTGCTTAATATGCGCACTTCCATTCCATTTTGAATAAACAACTTTGTGAGTTGTCTGCCAATGAAACCACTGCCACCGGCAATGAGTATGCGCTTGCAAGAATTCATATTGCTTTCAACAAATTAAATAATAAATTTGTTTGTACACAACAAGATGGAAATCTACATTGTTTGCTTGATACGAAAAACACTTTTAACCCTTTAGTAAGTTCATGTAGAATTGTTATGAATAGGCTTGATGCACATTGCCAACATCCCATTCACCTGACGGAAATAAAATTTATCTATTTTTGAAAGCTCTTCAAAATTCAACAAAGGCAGTTTACATTTTTTAACCTCAATATTATGGATCGTTTTTTCGGAATTTTTGGTTTCCTCTTTATTCTAGGAATTGCCTACCTGATGTCTAACAACAAAAAAGCCATCAATCTGAGATTGGTATTAAGTGGTCTAGGATTACAAATAGTGTTGGCATTTTTTATTTTAAAAACCAGTATAGGCCAGATGATATTTCATAAGCTGGCCGATTTTATAACCAAGATTTTGGATTATGCACTGCGTGGTGGTGAGTTTGTGTTTGGTGCACTGATTAAAAAAGATATCATGGATCAGATTTTTGGACCTGCCAACAGTTTTATTTTCATGTTCAAGATTATGCCAACCATAATTTTTGTAGCCGTGCTGGTGAGTATTGCCTATCATATCGGCTTGATGCAACGTGTAGTTTCCATATTTGCTAAAGGAATGAAAGCAATCATGAACGTCAGTGGTGCCGAAGCTTTAAGCAATGTATCATCAGCATTTGTTGGACAGGTAGAAGCGCAGATCTTAATTAAACCCTACATCAGCAAAATGACCATGAGTGAATTGCTGGCATCCATGACAGGCAGCATGGCCTGTATTGCCGGTGGTGTAATGGCTATTTATATTTCAATGGGTGTGCCGGCAGAGTATTTACTGGCGGCCAGCATCATGGCTGCACCTGCAGCATTGGTGATTTCTAAAATAGTTTATCCTGAAACAGAAGAGTCAGAAACAAAAGGTACCGTTAAGTTAGAAGTAAAAAAGACACATAGCAACCTGATGGATGCTATCTCACATGGCGCAAGTGATGGACTTAAAGTTTCGCTGAATGTAATTGCCATGCTCATTGGTGTTATTGCGTTAATAGCTTTGATAGATGCAACACTTGGTTTTTGTGGACGGCATCTGACAGAATGGGGGCTTAGTCTAAGTGCCATCAATATTGATTTGTCTAAACTCAGTCTTAAAGAAATTCTAGGTGCTATATTTTCAATTTTTGCTTATCTGATGGGTGTGCCTTCTCAGGATGTGCATACAGCGGGTCAGCTTTTGGGAACAAAGCTTGCCGTGAATGAATTTGTTGCCTATGTAGATTTTACAGCAGCAATGAAAACAATGTCGCCAAAGGCAATAACAATTTTAAGTATTGCACTTTGCGGATTTGCAAACTTCAGCTCTGTGGCTATTCAGGTAGGTGGCATTGGCGAACTTGCTCCATCGCGCAGGGCCGACCTGGCAAAACTAGGTTTAAAAGCATTGGTATGCGGAACATTAGCATCTTATCTTTCTGCAACATTAGCAGGTATTCTGATATAACAACAAAGTTAAATTTCAGTTGTTGTAATTATGGAATAGCAATTTTGTTTGCATCTGCTTTAAAAACAACAATTATGTTCAGACTTACTTTTATTCTTCTGCTTTTATCCATCACATGCAAGGCACAACAGGATGCTCAAATAACAGGGGTAATTTCTGATAATGACAACAAAGAGCCATTGCCCGGAGTGATGATCAGCTATGGAACCAATGATCTTACACAAGCAGTTTTTACAGACGATAAAGGCAGCTTTAAAATAAGACCACTTGCACCCGGAATTTACAACATCCGTTTTTCTATGTTAGGATATGAAACATTAAGTACTACAGGTGTCAGAGTTTCTGACGGAGAAACTGTTGTACTTAATAAAACTTTAAACTTCAGCAATACGCTGCCCGTTGTCCGAAAAGAAGAATACAGAATTCCACTAATGCCACGTAATCCAAACACACCATTAGTCATCAGTTATGAAGACATAAAGTATGCTGTTGACAAAAATATTAATGCATTGGCTGCTTCTACAGCAAAAGTTTTTCAGGCCGATGCTGGAGAGCCAATAAGTATGTCCGGTTCGCGATATGGTACTGTAAAATATATTGTTGATGGAGTAATTACTGAAAATGAACCTAAGTTGCCGGGATGTGCTATTGAGCAGATTAGCATTTACAACAGCAGTATTCCTGCTTGCTATGGTGATACTACAGGTGGTATAATTGTTATTACTTCAAAAAGTTATCGTTTCTGAAAAACTATGTTGTAATTTCAGGCTTGCCTGTTGTTTTAAAGCGATGTAAAAGTAAAACCATCATACCAAACAATAGAAATGCTGTTGCCTGATGAACAACACCTAACCAAACCGGCACACCATAAAGCAAAGTAAAAACACCAAGTATGAATTGAAGCACCACTAAAGCAGGTAATAACCAAAGTGTGTTTTGTACTTCAGGATATAGTAATTTATTCAATCTTGCAGTGTTTAAATTCTTTGCTGTGAAATACAGAACCAGAAACAAAATTACCACTGCATAAGCAATATAGCGATGAACAAACTGTACTACGGGCATGGCATCAAACAATGCTGTTGCACCCAATTTTTGCAAACTCATTCCAACTGCTTCAGAAATCCAGTGATCATCCATTTTTGGAAATGAATTAAAAATTCTTCCGGCTTTAAGTCCGGCAACAAAAGCACCATAAATTATCTGTACGCATAAAACCATCATGGTTATCCATGAAAGTTTATAAAGTTTTTTCAGATGCAAATCATATTCTCTGCGTTGCGGAAAAATATAATCGAGTGCCACATAAAAAGTAGCACCGAAGGTGATGAATGCAGAAATGAGATGAATTGCCAGGCGATAATGACTCACAGAAGTACGTTCCGTAAGTCCGCTTTTAACCATAAACCAACCCAGAAAACCTTGCAGTCCACCCAGAAAAAATAACAACAGCATTTTGCGCAGGCGCTCATTGTTAAACTGTTTTTTAATCCAGAAAAACAAGAAAGGAAAAATGAAAACCATTCCAATTACACGGCCCAACAAACGGTGAAAATATTCCCAGAAATAAATTTGTTTGAAATCTTCTAAGCTAAAATTGTAATTAAGCAATTGATACTGTGGAATAGCTTTATAACTGTCAAACTCTTCCATCCATTCTTTCTCATTGAGTGGTGGAATAGTTCCATGTATGAGTTTCCATTCTGTAATAGACAATCCGCTACCGGTTAGTCTGGTTATGCCACCGATAACAACCATTGCAGCAATAAGTAAACATCCTGTCAGCAACCAAATGATAATTGCCTTTCTGTATTTTAAATTATAAATTTCAGTACTCATTTTACACTTTCTCTTAAAACAAACTGAGCTGTGTTGCGACTACGTTGCTCCAACAATATTTCTTTGCCTGATGTAATGGCATCAATAGTGTTTTGATAATAATGCCTTATGGTATAAAGCATCAGGTCTTCATTATATCTTATTTTATAATCCTTCTGCAATGCTTCTATCAATGCAGGGATTTTAAAACTATCGTTATCAACGCAAACAGAAAAGCTGATGGCGGAATTCTGCATAAGGTTAATTTTTACTCCATGTCCGGCAAACAAAGCAAAAATACGCGACAGATTATCTTCTGCAATAAATGAAAAATCTTTAGCTGCAATACTGATAAGCACCTGATTGTTTTTAAAAATATAAGAAGGTATCAGCGGCTTTGTCTGAACATTGGTGCGGATTGCTGTACCATTAGCTTCAGGTTTGAGAAAAGATTTTACATAAAGCGGTATGTTTTTATTTTCAAGCGGTTTTATTGTCTTGGGGTGAATGACTGTAGCTCCATAATAGGCTAGCTCAATGGCATCATGATAACTAATCTGATCAAGTTTTTGTGCATCCTTATAAAATTTCGGATCGGCATTCAACACACCAGGGACATCTTTCCAGATATACATAGCCTCTGCATCGAGAAGATAAGCAAAAATCGCAGCTGTATAATCAGAGCCTTCGCGACCTAATGTTGTTGTATAATTTTCTGATGTGCCGCCAATAAATCCCTGGGTAATGACAACATCAACCCGGCTAAAAACAGGTACTACTTGTTTCTGCACCAGCAGTTCACTTTTTTGCCAGTCAATTTTTGCTTCGCGATAGGTATTATCGGTCATCAGTACATCGCGCACATCGAGCCAGATGTTTGAACAGCCCTGCTGTTCCAGATAAGCACTGACAATGCAAGTAGAAATCAACTCACCAAGAGATACTATCTGATCGTAAACAAAACTATAAGTATGCTGCGGTTTTTCATCAAGCATCCAGTCGGCTTCAACAAAAAAGTTGTTCACCTTATCAAAAACAGGATTTGTTTTTTCGGAAAACAATTCCTCCATAATTTGTTGATGATAATCTCTTACTTCCTTTAATGCTGTGTGTGCATTACCTTTAGAAAAAAAATAATCGTTTACCACTTTTTCTAATGCATTGGTCGTTTTTCCCATTGCAGAAATTACAACAAGCAACTTCTCGCCTTTGAATCCTTTCAGAATTTCAACTGCATTTTTTACAGAAGTGGCATCTTTAACCGATGCTCCGCCAAACTTAAAAACCTTCATTACAATACCTGAAAAATAAAACAACAAAAATGCAAGTTATCATCTTATATTCCTGATGTCAGAATAAAAAAATCAAAAAGTTATACCACAGTTTTTGTACTTAACCTGTTATTCACTATGATTGTTCTAATTTAACACACTCAAAATGGACATACTGATTATCATTATATCTGCATTATTACTTTTAGCAGGCATTGCAGGATGCATACTTCCCGTGCTGCCCGGATTACCCATTGCTTTTGGCGGACTATTATTAGCGGACTGGCATTTTAATTTCTATACAGGACGTTTTCTATGGATTATGTTTGCCATGGTCATCATAATTTCTATTCTGGATTATTATCTGCCTATTTGGACAGCTAAACGATTTGGTGCTACACGTTATGGAGTGATTGGAAGTGTCATTGGTATGTTACTAGGAATTTTTCTCACTCCTGTTGGAATGATAATGGGAACAATTATTGGCGCTATCGTTGGCGATTTGCTTGCAGGAAAAAATACAAGAGATGCTTTACGGTCGGGATTGGCTACAGTAGGCGGAACCTTTATTTCAACAGGAATAAAATTAGTTGGTGCCGGAATTATGACCTGGCATTTCGTCAAGTCAACCATATCATATTATGCCGATTAGCAGTAGAGTTTTATATTTGCATAAATAAAACATTAATTTTGAAAGCAATAATTAAGGGTCAGGAAATTAATCTCAACTTCGATTCGAAGAAAAAAGTTTTAACACAAAACAATAAGCAGGTTGATATTGACATTAAAAAAATATCAGAGTCGTCATTAAGTATTCTGCTACAAAACAAATCATATAAGGCTGAATTACTTGAAGCAAATTACACTGAAAAGCAATTTAAAATAAGAGTTAACGGCAATGTTTATCAGGTTGCACTGAAAGATAAATACGATGAGTTGCTTCAGCAATTGGGCATGGATAAAATGTTTGCTCAAAAAGTAAACGACCTAAAGGCTCCAATGCCAGGTTTGGTCCTCGACATTTTGGTTTCTGAAGGACAAACAATTCAAAAAGGTGATAGCTTGTTGGTGCTTGAAGCTATGAAGATGGAAAACAATCTGAAAGCCATTAATGATGCAGTTGTAAAAAAAATAAATGTATCTAAGGGTGATAAAGTTGAAAAGAATACGGTATTAATTGAATTATCTTAATCATAAAGAAAATGAAAAACAGGAGAGATTTTATAAAAACTTCTGCATTGGCAGCAGGAACGCTGGCATTGTATGGAATCGGCAGCAAGGTTGCCTTTGCATCAGAAAACAACGAAGACAACTTATTTAAATTACCTGATTTGGAATATGGCTTCGAAGCATTAGAGCCATATATTGATGCGCTAACGATGGAAATCCATTACACCAAGCATCATCAGGGATATGTAAACAATCTTAACAAAGCAGTCGTTGCAGAAAAATTACAAGGTGTGTCATTAAATGAGTTGTTAGGCAAAGTATCAAAACATTCTGCTGCAATTCGCAACAATGCCGGTGGACATTACAATCATTCTTTTTTCTGGAGGTTGATGCGTCCGGGAGGATCTAAAACACCAACCAATGCTTTAGCCGAAGCCATCACAAAAGATTTTGGCAACATTAACAATCTGCAAAAAGTATTTTCTGATGCTGCAAAAAACAGATTTGGTTCTGGATGGGCTTGGCTTATTAAATCAACCGATGGCAAACTAAGTGTTACATCTACTCCAAATCAGGACAACACGCTGATGGACATTGCTGAAGTTAAAGGCACTCCTATCTTAGGAATTGATGTTTGGGAACATGCATATTATCTGCACTATCAGAATAAAAGAGCAGATTATGTAAATGCCTGGTGGAATCTGATCAACTGGGATGTAGTGTTGGAAAACTATAATGCCTGAGCATTTAGTTTACGGCCAAATCAGACTTTATAGCATCTTTTAAAACAATCATCACCTGACGGTCAAAAATCATATCACTGTCAGACTGCTTTGTATTAAAATACGATGTTAATTTATCCTGACGTTCAAAAGGAAGCAACAGACGTATTTGGCTTAACAAATAACTTCTTCTCTCTTTCAAAATCATTAACTTGGTAAGCAACTGCTCCGGATTAATATTTTTTAATGAGTCAGGAAGAAAATGTGCATCTACATTTTTAAGATTACCGTTTCTTGATTTTAAGAAATCAACCAAATCCCAATCGCTCTGTTTTCCCTGAAAGCGATCGGAAATTTTATGATAAAGTAAATCTTCAAAAGTTGAATGACGTGCATTAAGTGCATTCTTCTCATTACTTACCATTGCCTTAAACTTATCACGACCTGCTTTACCATAATAGATATAAGTTTTATTGAGTTCCGCTGCCAGCATCTGAAGACGGTTAAAATCTGTAACCGTTGCATAGTCAGGAAGGCGTTTATGCACTTTAACATCAATAGACTTTCCACCGGTAATTTCAGAAATTTTATACCAGCCACTAATTTCTTTAGAACGTAATGAACTGTAGCAATACAATGAATTTACTGCTATTCCTTTTTCTTTTGCCAGATTACATGATTCTACAACATCAAATGCACCTAAAAACACAGAACCATTTCCGGTAAGAAAAATTTGCTTCACAGCATCTTTTTCATGAGACCAACTCAGCAGATCTAATGAAGCACGAATAGCCGCACCTACATACTGATCGCCTTTTTCAATATTGGGCTTCAGTTTGTAAAGCTCTGTAGCTATAAAGTCAATGTTTGATGTAAAAGGAGAAATAACTTTAACGAATTGGTTTTTTCCACCAAAACTTGGGCGCGAATAGCCAACAACAGCAAAACGAATATCAGTACCCGGATAAAGTCGGGTAAGTTCATTATTCATTCCCCAGATGTTATCACGAACATCATCAATCAGCCCATTGGTGCTTCCACTGAGGTCAAGTGTAAAGACTATGTCAACAGGTTGATTCTTAGCTGAAACCTCAGCTTGAGGTAGCAACCATGCCAAAAATAGGGCTATAATTGCTAGTTTTAATCTTAACAGGTTCATTGTTTATTGTGGATTTATTGTGGTTTTTCAAAATTAGATATTTTATTGTTTTGTGGTTTAGTCTCTAATATTGGTACTTTTGAACACTTTATTGTTTATGAACGAAACAAATATTCAGAAAATCAAGCATAAGTGGGGTGAACTTTTACGGCAATTGGAAGAAACCTTTGGTGAAAAGCCCGATTTACAGGGTATGATTTTCCTTATTGGAGTACAGGAACTGGGAAAAGGATATCAGAACTTTACTAAGGAAGAAAAGCAGGATTTAATGCACATTGCCACATGCAAACTCCTTAGCTATGAAGGTTTTTACAAACTTATAGGCGTTGATGCCGATGGGTGGCCACAGTATGAAAAGGCTAAAACAATGCCTCAAATGCCATTAAAAGAGCAGGATTTATTGCTAAAAATCAATATTATTCGCTATTTTGAGGAAGATGGATATGAACTTGAAAAAAGTGAAGTTATTTGATAATTACTGTACGGTAAACAGTTTTTGATTGCTCCAAACGTATATAATCTTTACCAAGTTTAGGTCCCTTGCTGGCTTCAATATTTAAAACTGCCTCCAACTTAAACTCAAAAGAGGCTTTACCATAGCCATCAGTAACGCCTTCCTGATACACATTAGCCTGTACCCCGGTAGTTGGGTTAACAACTGCATCTTGTCTTAGAATTACAGTTGCACCTTTAACAGCTACTCCAGCACTATCGGTAATGGTTATGATAGCTTCGCAAGGTCCCTCCTTTTTACAGGAAAAAGTAAAAAGAACTGTCATTACTATCAATGAGGTTAAAACTAAATGAGTTTTGCGTAAACTACTTTTCATGCGAATGGAAATTTATTATTCTTGTACCTGTTTTTACGAACGGAATCGTAAAATGTTTTATCAGCTCAAAAGTAATTAAAAATAGAAATGAAAAAAATCATCTGTATTATTGCAACAATCCTTCCCCTGATTGCACTGTCACAAACCGATAAAAGTCAGGCAAAAATTCAGTCAGAAAAAAGTCAAAACAAAGAAACCATGGTGGAAATAACAACCAATTTAGGTACAATGCGCTTTAAACTCTATAATGAAACGCCCTTGCATCGCGACAATTTCATTAAACTTGCCAATGAAGGCTTTTTCGACAGCACGTTGTTTCATCGTGTTATCAAAAACTTTATGATTCAGGGTGGCGATCCGCAGTCTAAAAATGCAGCTGCCGGTGCTATGTTGGGTAATGGTGGCCCGGGATACACTATACCTGCTGAATTTAATACTGCATTATATCACAAAAAAGGTGCATTGGCAGCTGCACGTCTTGGCGATCAGGTAAATCCTCAAAAAGCATCTTCAGGAAGTCAGTTTTATATTGTGCAGGGAAAACCTGCAGCCGATAACGAGCTGACTATGATGGAAAATGCCAAACACATGAAATATACGCCTGAACAACGCAAAGAATACACAACCGTTGGTGGTACACCGTTTTTAGATATGGACTACACCGTTTTTGGTGAACTCGTTTCCGGCATGGACGTCCTTGATAAGATTGCAGCAGAGGCAACCAATCCTCAAAACCGACCTTTGCAAGATATCAGAATGACTGTTAAGGTGATAAAATAATTTTTGTATCATTTCATTAAATAAAAAATCAGGTTCAGTGAACCTGATTTTTTATTTTTAAGTATAAATCATCAACTCAATTTAAAATTATTTACGTTATTCGTTAAGGTTAAATGGCGAAGAAACAATCATTAGGAAAAAGAATAATTATAGTTATACTATTATTTTTTGGTATTGCAGTGTTGGCATTTTTTTACCGCAATCAGATAATACGTTATGGCTATAAAGCATGGCGCCTGGAAAAAAGATTGTTTAATAAAGAAAACCATGCAGCAACAAAAATAAGTTTTCCAAAAGGCTATGCTGTTCATGGTATTGATGTTTCACGCTGGCAGACAGACATTAACTGGAGCCAATTAAAAGCTGCCGACCTTAATGGAGATACTATTAATTTCAGTTTTGCATTTATTAAAGCTACCGAAGGAATTTTACTTGAAGACCCTTCTTTTATTGATAACTGGGCAGGTGCACAAAAGAATAATATTATTCGCGGAGCTTATCATTATTTTCTTCCGAATGCTGATGTATCTTTACAAGCAAAAAATTTTATTTCAAGTGTAAAACTAAAGAGTGGTGATTTGCCACCCGTAATTGATGTAGAAGAGAAAGGTAATCTTACAAAAAAAGCCTTGGTAAAAAAATTAAAACAATTTATAACTATTATCGAAAAACAATATAAAGTTAAGCCTATTATTTATTCCAATATCAGTTTTATTGAAGATTATTTGGCAGATGATTTTCCTGACTACAACTTTTGGATTGCACACTATTACGAAGATGAATTAAAAATTGAGAAGTCGGTAAAATGGCTTTTCTGGCAACACTCCGACCGTGTTTCCATTCCGGGTTCAAGCTCATCTTATGATGCCAATGTATTTAATGGAAGTAAAAATGATTTAAAAAAACTGTTGATTAAGTAAATACTCACAAGAACTTAGGTTCAATTTTTCTCTAAAAATTATGAAGCAATAACCTGAATTCCGATGCAAGCACAAAACCATTTTCTTTGCACATCAATCCTGATGGAATGAATCAAATCAAACAAAAAATAATTCTGGCTTCACGTTCACCACGCAGGCAACAGCTTTTGCAAATGATGGGCATTGCATTTGAAGTAAAAACAAAAGAAACTGATGAAGATTATCCTGAACATTTAAAGAACGAACAGATAGTCTTACATCTCGCTTCAAAAAAAGCTATTGCCTTCGAAAATGAGATTCAAGAAAATGAATTGCTCATCAGCGCTGACACCATTGTTGTTCATCAGAATAAAGTACTGAATAAACCGGCAGATTACAATGAGGCCATTGAAATGCTCACCACTCTTAACGGCAGCATGCATGAAGTTTATACAGGAGTTTGTATTGCTTCCATTCACAAAAAAGAATTACTCTATGATAAGAGCGAAGTTTATTTTCGCAACTACACTGTTGAAGACATGCATTATTACATTACCAATTTTAAACCTTATGATAAGGCAGGTTCTTACGGAATTCAGGATTGGTTTGGTCTGACGTGTATAGAAAAAATTAACGGATGCTTTTATAATGTTATGGGCTTGCCAACAAGAAAGGTTTATCAGCAATTAATAAATTTTTAGTTCATGCGAAAGGCTTATCTGCAAATGCACATCTCCATTTTATTGTGGGGATTTACCGGAATATTTGGTAAGGCAATTGGGATGAATGCCATCATGATTGTATGGTACAGAATGATCATCAGTGCTGTTGCACTGATACCATTTATGATAAAACATAAACAGTTTATCTTACCTGATAGAAAAAGACTGGCATCAATCATCATAACAGGTTTTGTAGTTTGTCTGCATTGGCTTACTTTCTATGCATCAATAAAAGCATCCAATGTTTCAATTGCACTCAGTTGTTTTGCTTCGGTGTCACTATTTTCAGCATTATTAGAACCACTATTTTACCGCAAGAAAATAGATAAACAAAACATCATTTTAGCGTTGTTTGTACTTGTTGGCATCTATATCATTTTTGCTTTTCAGCAGTTATATGCTATGGGAATTATTCTGGCACTAATCAGTGCGTTGCTCGGTGCATTATTTACTATTCTTAATAAAATATTTGTAAGTAATGATGAGCCTGCACCGGTAACATTTATAGAATTAATCAGCGGATTTGTATTTTTATCTGTTCTTCTTCCACTCATCCTACCTGCTTTTAATCTTAGTTTTCAAATTCCATCAAAGATTGATTGGGTGTGGCTGCTATTGCTGAGTGTAGTTTGTACTTCAGTTGCTTTTACGCTTTCATTGGAGGCATTAAAAAAGGTGAGCGCATTCACCATGAACCTCTCTGTAAATCTTGAACCGCTTTACAGCATTGTTCTGGCAATAATCTTATTTAAAGAAAATGAATTGCTCAATAACGGTTTCTACATTGGCGCAGTCATTGTCATCAGTTCTGTTTTTATTCACAGTCTGATGCAATACCGGGTCAGAGATAAATCAATCACCGAGCAAGGCTAAAGCCTTTCGTAAAGAAATAAACATCTGTTCAATATCTTCCATACGAGCTGTACCAATAGAAAGACGAAACCAATTTGAAGTTGTTTCTGCACCAAATGCAGAAAATGGCACTAATGCTACCGTGGCATAGTTAATCAGAAACGATGTGATGTCGTTTGAATTATTAATCCGTTTGCCATCAGGCGTCACTTTATTTAAAATATCAAACTGAACGGTGAGGTATATGGCAGCTTGCGGATCAATGGCATTGACAGGTAAACCATCTTTTTTCATTTTCAAAAAGCCATCATAAAATGCACTCAGCCTTTTTTCTACTTCAGCTTTGTAATGACTTAAAAAAACATCAACCTCTTTTTCCTGAGTTAGAAAATGTGCTGTTGCTACCTGTTCTGCCTTTGGCGACCATGCGCCTACATGTGAAAGAATAGATTTCATTTTATCAATAATACCTGCCGGACCAAAAGCCCAACCTACACGTAAACCTGTGGCAGAAAAAGCTTTGGAAAGACCATCAATATAGATTGTATAAGGTCGCATTTCAGGAAGTAAAGAAACAGGATCAACATGTTTTGTTTTCCCAAAAGTTAATGCCATATAAATCTGATCGTACATCAGATACAATGGTTTCTTACCTTCTCTTCTTTTGTTTTCCTGTAATATCAATTCACAAATTTCCATCAATTGCGCACTGCTAAAAACTGTACCTGTAGGATTAAGCGGTGAGCAAAGGGCAACCAATGCTGCAGATGACAGATGCGACTTGAGTTCCGATGCAAGCGGCATAAAATTATTATTGGGCTGTGTTTCTACAGCAACAGCTTCTGCCTTTGCTAAATGGCAATAGTGATTATTGTTCCATGATGGTATAGGGAAAACTACTTTTTCACCGGGGTTTACAACTGTTTTGTACAATGCATAAATGAGCGGTCGTGCCCCTCCGGAAATCAAAATCTCATTACTACTGTATTGCAACTTTTGCAGTTTATTGATATAGCCTGCAACAGCACTACGCAGCTCCGGCTGACCGTTGGCAACAGGATAATTGGTGTATCCATCCTGATAGGCTTTAATAATTTCATTCTTCAGTGAGTCGGGAATAGGAAATATAGCAGGGTCATAATCGCCAATGGTCAGATTAAAAATCTTAATACCTTTTTTTATTTGCTCGTTTACTTCGCCAGCGAGTTTTATGATTTCCGAACCAATTAAAGTTTCGGCCATATCAGAGGCTGTATATGCCCCTTTTTCTAATGTAGCTTGCATCATTTCATTCAAAAATTTGCTCCGAAAGTATTCAGAAAATATGAGTTAACAATGCAAGTTTACTCATTTACCGGGATAATAAAATATCATCCGAAAAATGGGTTTGTTTTTTTATCTTTGCACACTTCTGAAAAAAAATTCAATTAATAAAAATACCATAGAGAATGGAATTTGCAGCTACAGAAAATCAGCAGATGATTGCACAAACGGTAAAAGATTTTACCGAAAAACACATCAGACCCAATGTGATGACATGGGACGAAGCACAGGAATTTCCTTTAGATGTTTTCAAAAAAATGGGCGATATCGGGCTGATGGGCATATTGGTACCGGAGCAATATCAAGGTGCAGGATTAGGTTATTTTGAATACGTTAATGCCATTGTAGAAGTAGCAAGAGTTTGCGGATCTGTAGGCTTATCAATGGCTGCGCATAACTCACTATGCACAGGACACATTTTAGCTTTTGGAAACGAAGAACAGAAAAAGAAATGGTTACCTAAATTAGCTACCGGGCAATGGATTGGCGCATGGGGACTAACAGAAGCCAATACAGGTAGTGATGCCATGCGTATGCAATGTGTGGCCAAGCAAGATGGCGACAGCTGGATTATTAATGGTGCAAAAAACTGGATTACTCATGGCAAAAGCGGTGATGTGGCAGTAGTGCTTGCACGCACCGGTGAATTGCTCGACTCCAATGGCATCACAGCATTTGTGGTTGAGCGCGGAACACCGGGATTTAAAGCAGGTAAAAAAGAAAATAAATTAGGAATGCGATGCAGCGAAACTGCTGAAATGATTTTTGAGGACTGCAGAGTTCCGGCCTCAAATATTTTAGGCAAAGTTGGCGATGGCTTTAAACAGGCAATGAAGATATTGGATGGCGGACGTATTTCTATTGCTGCATTATCATTAGGTATTGCAAAGGGTGCCTTTGATGCATCGGTTAAATATGCAAAAGAACGACAACAGTTCGGGCAGCCCATTGCTAACTTTCAGGCAATAGGTTTTAAGTTGGCCGACATGGCAACAAAGATTGAAGCATCAGAGCTTTTAATATTACAAGCAGCTGATTTAAAAAACCGAGGTGAAAAAGTTACCCGCCAGTCGGCTTATGCAAAATACTACGCTTCTGAAGTGGCAGTTTATGTAAGCACAGAAGCGGTGCAGATTTTTGGCGGTTATGGTTATACCAAAGACTTTCCGGTAGAAAAATTTTATCGCGACAGTAAACTTTGCACCATTGGAGAAGGCACTTCCGAAATTCAAAAATTAGTTATAGCAAGAGAATTACTGAAATAAAACCTGACTTAACAAAAAAGGCTGCCTACTTTTGAGCAGCCTTTTTTGTTTTGATGATTCTTCTTCTATCAGAACAACCAACCTAATTTTATTTTAGCCGTAACATTGGGGCCAAAGCCTGAATCTTTTCCTTGTTTCATTGAAGGATTACTCTTTGTTGTAGTAGTTTGTGCTGCAGTAATAGTACTTACCCCATTAGCATCAGGCACAGATTCTGTCCATGTATTTTTTACATCTAAGTAGTCAGATTTTAAATCATCATATTTAGTACTGTAAAAACCAAAACCAAATTCAGCACCTAATGAAAGATTTTTACTGAAATAGTAATCCATACCTGCAATCAGATTAACACCAAAAGTTTTGCTGCCTGATGAACCACTTATAGATTTTGTAGTCCAGGGTGCAGAAACAATTACTGTTGTTGATGTAGTATCATAAAACGTTGGAGACGTATAATCTGTTGGTAATATAGTATCGCGTGTGAATTTTGTTTTTGAACTGCTGAAACTAATCTCTGCACCAATATATGGTGATAACCTGTCTGTACCTTCAAAATGCTTTTCAATACCCGGACGGAAACTAAAGCCAGATGTTTTGCTTACCAAATCTGCTTGTGGATTCATACCTGTAGTTAATTGAATATAACCACCTCCTCCTTCAGCATGAAACACGGTTGTTGTTGTCGGGAATGCAAGTGTATCATCTGCCTGCATAATAACATCTGTACTTTTTGAACTGCTGATAGAAATACTCAGTCTTGCTGCAAGTTTTCCATCTTTTAAGAATCTGCGATAAGTAATTCCTTCATTCAATGAAAGTGGTGTACTTCCAAATGGTGCAAACAATAATTGGAGGTTATTTTCTCCGCCTGCTTGTTTGTAAGGTTGAGCCTCAACGGCTGTCAGACACAGGAACATGCCTGTGGCAATTAACATTAGTCTTTTCATTTTATTTTTCAGTTTTTGTTTCGTGTAAAAATATCCCCTGAAACACTGTTTTAAAATTCAAATCATCAGAATTATAAACATTTCAATATGAATAACTCAAAAATGTCTATTCAAATCAAGGTGCTACAATTTGTTGTAGTGCAGGATATTCATTAATCCTTGATGTTTGGTTAAAACCACTCTGTACAGCTTTATTAAAGACTGCCATTGCCTTTTCGGGTTGCTTGTTGTTGGCATGATAAACTGCCGAAAGAAACCATGCCTCTGAGTTATTGGGTTCAACTGTCTGATAAATTTGTAGAACTTTATCTGACTCCGGAGCATTTTCATTGACTAATTGTTTGGCAAAAGAATAACAGGCAATACCAATAAATCCTAACAGGCGGTTACTCATGGCTGCCAACATTTTGTCATTACTGTTTTTAGCTGCAATTTTTAAATCAGCAATTTCTTTTTGCCACCATGATATGTTCTGATTTGAAAAAGCATCGCGCAACATCTTCTGCATTTCTTTTTCCTGATATTGCAAGTTCTGACTTCGCATACGCCACTTACGTAGGCTCTCGGAGTTTTCAATTTCTTTAAGTTTACTTTTAAGGCTTGCTACATCTGTCAGTCCATCAAAGCACACAACTCCAAACTGCAACTGCTTAAATTGTTTATCCACAGAAGATTTATTTTGTAAACTATTAATTTTCTTTAGCCAGGTTTGATAATAATTTTCTATAACTGTTTTCTGTATCTGCAATTTATTCTGCTTCACCATTTGCATCAGAGTAAAGAGCATGGCATCATACATATCACTTTTATCCGGCCATTGATGTGTACTGTCCGTTTCAATAAATGCATGGTGTGTTACGTCAACAGATTTTTCTAAAGCAACCATTTCATGATAATTAAAATCATTGATGCCTGCTACTGAAACCACACTCATATTCTTATCAAACTTACCATTCTCGAACAATGCTCCCGAACATGCTATCAATCCTGAAAAAAAATGCTGACTCATTGCAAGATTACAAGCCACTTTACTTCCCCCTGAAAAGCCGGCTATAATCTGCTGCTGCGTGCTTATTGGTAACCTGTTCTGACAATCAGAAAAAAGAACATTGGCAATTTGTTGTGACTGCTCGAAAGGCATTCCGTTTTCTACACTGTTGCAACCAACCATAATGAACTTAAAAGCATCAGCAACTGATTTGTATTTTTCTAAGGGCAAATTTCCATCTGCATGAGGATCGAAAAAATATACTACCGGAGGTAATGTAGTATCATTATATTCTGATGGTACATACACAGAAAAAGACACATTACTATTACTCTCTGACTTGATATTGGAAAGAATTTTTCCGGGTTCTAATTTTATTTTGGTAAAATGTGTCTGTACTACAGTTGAAGAATCAACTTGTTGCACAGCTTCTTTCTTTTCAGGCGCTGATGCACATGATAAGAAAAGGGAACAAACAATTAAAAAATTCCAAAAAATTATCAATCTATTTTTCATCACCATCATTATTAAACCAACCTGAATACATTACATAATTATTTGCAATACGCTCATTCAAATCTTTAAAATGCTCGGGGCTTACTTCTTTAACTTTCTTGGCAGGAACTCCGGCATAGATACAACCAGATTCTACAACTGTATTTTCCAGCACAACAGAACCTGCTGCAATTATTGCATTTGATTTAATGATTGCATGATCCATTACAATTGCACCCATTCCAATGAGCACATTATCTTCAAGTGTACAGCCATGTACAATGGCGTTATGACCAATGGAAACATTATTTCCAATTACCGTTGGAGCTTTCTGATAGGTACAATGAATAATAGCACCATCCTGAATATTAACTTTATTGCCAACTGAAATTGAATGTACATCACCTCTTACCACAGCATTAAACCATACACTACAGTCATCGCCCATCACCACCTGCCCAACTATTGTAGCATTTTCAGCAGCATAAAAGTTCTTTCCAAACTTAGGCATAATGCCATTAACAGGTTTTATAAGTGCCATGAATTATTTTTCTTCAAAACTACAACTACCATTCAATAAAATGAAATTGTCTGTTACCAAAAAACTATTCGTTACTGATATGACCTTCCCTTCCATTGATAATGATCAGACAAACTTAAAACGCCAACAACAAAAGTATAGATTGGAAATAACAACTGCATTAACACAAATGCAACGGGATAAAATTTCTGGTTAAGCTTTGATTTTGCATTCTGAATAAAAATAAAATCGCAGATCCATTTTACTGCAATTGTTATTGCTGACACTAACCAAAGCTGATTTAACGACAAAAATATTACTCCAAGAATAGCAGCATACTGCAGTATAGAAAACAAAGTAAGAAACAAACCGGTTATGATAATATAATGCTGTTTATAATATTTTAATTTTGATGCCCATCTTACCCGTTGGTTTATCAATTCTGATAATCCGGATTGAGCATCAGACATTACTGTAACTTTATCGGAAGCTAAAGCTTGTATGCTTTGCTTGTTTTTTACAAACAATGACAACATAAAAAAAGTATCGTCACCTGAGGCTACATCATTTCGCATTTCAGCATTGTTCATTTGCTGATAGACTTCTTTTTTAAAAACAAGATTGGCACCATTGCACATTAATGGTTTTCCAATAGCCAATGAACCAAAAGTTAAAGCTGCCAAGCCTAAAGATTCTGTTTGTTGCATTTTTGATAAGACGCTTTTTCCCTGAAAGACAATAGGCAATATCAACATATCAGGCTTTGATAAATTAAATTCGTTGTTTATTGCAACAAGCCAATCTGGATTGAAAACACAATCTGCATCAGTTGTAATTATTACTTCTGCTTTACTTATTTTTATCCCTTCTGCTATAGCTGACTTTTTACTTTTTGAATTCTGAAGTGAAATTATAGTACCATTTAAATTGTATATATTAAGTAACTGTGTTGCCAATGTCGTAGTTCCATCAGTAGAGTGATCATCAACAATAATAATTTCAAAATCAGCTTTTTTATAGTTTAATTCTGTCAAAGAATGCAGCAATCGTTCCATGTTGGCTTGCTCATTACGTACTGCAATAACTATTGAAAAAAAGTTGTTGATTTGATGCGGTTGAACCGGTTGTTTTTTATTAGCTATTGTATTAAAGCCATGCATCCATCTGAAAGTCAAAAAAACATATAAGGCCGGAATGAGTAACAAAAAAAGCATAGGCAAATGTAAGGATACACACTTTTAAGAACAGGCTATTGCTATTTAATTCTTATTAAATTTAGAGTGCACAAATAAGAGCTGCTTAAACCACATCTCTATAATTATACAAAAGAGGCTGCCTACTTTTGAGACAGCCTCTTTTCAATTAGGTTTCAAAAATCATTCCACTACCACTCTCACCTGATTGTTGCTGCCATTGGTTTGTACATTCAGCATGTACGCTCCTTTAGCTACCTTGCTCAGGTCTAGTTGTATGTTGTTTTGACCACTTACATTAGCATGGGTCTGTGTCATCACTACACGGCCACTCAAATCAAGCACTGTTACTTGTGCATTACCTTTTTCTGCTGTGTACTCAATATTCAACACCCCTGCTGTTGGGTTTGGATATACATTCAGCTTGCTGGCCGATGTCATTTCGCCTTCTTTACATCCTACTGTTGCAACAAAAGCCTTAGAACCTGTTCCGCAACTGTTGGTTGCGCTAACAATAACTGTTCCGTTGCCTGTACCCCAGTCAAGTATTAATGATGTGGTGTTTCCTCCACCGGCTGTATAGGTTGCTACAGGTGCTGATGGATAGGTCCATGATAAAGTATAAGAACCGGCAGTATTACTAACATTAGCAGTAAATTCTACACCTTGTGTGTTTGCACACCAGCTTGCTGGCATTGCTGTTAATGCAACAGGAGAGTTGGGTTGTCCTTTGATTGCTATACAACGTGCTGCACTTGTGCCGCAACCGGTGCTGGCTGTTACACAGACCTGGCCTGTAGTGAATGAACCATAAGCTATACTCACTGCATTGCTACCATTACCGGTAATGGTGCCAGGTGCTGTCCAGTTATAGGTAGTACCCGGTTTAGATGGTGTGCTGTAGCTGATTGACTGTCCGCACAAACCGTTGGTTGCTCCTATTATGCTGGCAGGTACTGATGGTACGCCAGGTGCTACTGTTCTGCATTTGTTGGCTGATGTCACACCACAAATACTTGTTACGTTGACACAGATATTACCTAAGTTATTATAGCCCGGTGCAAATGTTACCTGAATAGAATTGGTTCCTGAACCACCGGTAATGCTGCTGTTGGCAGGCACTGTCCAGGCATAGCTGGCTGCTCCGCTTGATGCAGGTACGCTAAAGGTAAGTACATCATTAGGACATGCTGATAATGGTCCGCTGATGGAATTTAATGGTAATGCTGATGTGCCAATTACAAGGCATTTTGCTGGTGAGGTATAGCATGGTGTTTGAGATCTTACACAAAGTGTACCACCCGTCCATGCCGGACCAAAGTTTACTGTTACATTGGTTCCTGTACCGCTCAAGGAAGCATCTCCTGTTATTGTCCACAGATAAGCAGTTACGCCATCCACAGCACCTGTACTGTAGTTGCCTGAAGTGCTTGCACATGTTGTTGTTGCTCCACTAACTGCTGCAGGTGTACTCACAATACCACGCACCCACTGACTCTTACGCAGTGAGCTTCCGCAACCATTACCTGCTTGTACTCCTATACGGTAGCCCGAGCCATTTGGATTACCAAACACAACTGTTACTGATGGCGTTGTTGAAATATAAGGTGATGGATTACCATTGAATGTAGTTCCTGCAGGACCATCCCATGTATATTGTGTTGCATTGGCTACTGCCGGAATACTAACGGCAGCTGTTGTACCGTTACATGCATAATTTGGTAATCCTGTGATTGGAATTACTACTGACTGCGCAGGTATGCCATTAGATACTGTAATGGTAATAAATACACACATGGTGTTGCCGCATACGCCTTCTGCACGTACAAAATATGTTGTAGTAGCTGCAGGAGAAACAGTTATACTACCACCTGAACCAACGGGAGTACCTCCGCAAGAACCACTGTACCATTGCCAGTTATCGCCAATGCCAAGCATTCCACCTGCCACAGAAATTGTAGAACCATTACCTAAACAAATATTATTTCCAGAATTGGAAATAATCGAGTCTGCTGCCAAAGAATTACTGCCTTGTATAGTTACATTTTGCTGGCATGTATTCATATTTCCATACACATCTTCTACAGTCCATGTTACTATTGTTAATCCTTGCGGGAATACAACAGGGGCGTTGTTATAAACAGTGTCAATACCACAATTATCTGAAGTCACTGGCGTACCTAATGTGGTTATTGTGTCACACGTGAAAATGGATGCAGGACAAATGATCGAAGGAAGTTCATTATCGGTTACAACTACATTAAACGAACACGTTTGTAAGTTGCCATGTACATCAGTAGCTGTGTAAGTAACCGTTGTGGTACCAACAGGGAATACACTACCACTGTTATGCGATGATGTAAAAGATTGTATTGCACAATTATCGCTTGCAGCAGGCGCAATCCAAGTTGCTACAGCGTTGCAAGAAGCATTCATGTTGTTAAGATTTACTGTTGCAGGGCAATTGCTGATAACAGGCAACTCAGTATCGTTTACCACTACATTAAAATGGCAACTATCCGTTCCGCATAAGTTTGTGGCAACCACATAAACGGTTGTTGAACCCACAGGAAATGCTGTGCCGCTGTTTTGCGAATAAGTAATTACAGGCAGGGGTGTACTTCCTGTTGCTGTGGCAGGAGGATAGGTTACTATTGCCGAACATAACCCCAAAGCATTATTAACCGGGGCAATGCTGGGGCAATAAGTAATATCAGGAATGTTATTTACAACTACATTTTTTATATTGCTTGTGGCAACACCTGAATTACACGTTTGCCTTAAAGAATAATTTCCTGTTGCAGAAGCTGTGTAAGCGGCAAAAGTAGCTCCGCTTATTGGGGAGCTGTTGTTAAACCACTGGTAAGTTATGCCGGTGGCAGAATCGGCATACATGGTTACTGTATTTGGAAAACAAACCGTATCAGGACCTGTAGATGCAATTGTTTTTGCAACAATGGTGCTTACATTCAATGTATCATAATCTACCACACTCCATACACCTAAATTATTTTTTGCACGCAGCCACATGTAGTTTGTACCATTAGCCATGCAAGGAAGTGTTATGCTTGTATTGACAATAACAGTATCGTTGAATGCACCGGGCAGCGGCAAATTAATTCCGTTACCTATTCCCGGATCGGTATTAAAAAAACATTCTAACTGAGTGATGGCTGAAACAGGCTGCAAAGGCTCATCAATAAAGAAAGGTTTCTGATCAATTACACTCCAAACGCCCAAACTATTTTTAGCGCGGATATAGAGTTGATGAACTCCTGCACCATAACCGGCAACGCTGGCAGGTGCATTAATTAAAGACAAAGTATCTCCATCTGCAACAGGTATATCAGTTGCGAGGCCAACACCAGGGTCTGTATCAATAAAATATTCTACCTGGGTATTTGTGTATATGAGGGGAGCCGGTTCTACATAAAAGGTACGTTCGTCTATAGGTGTCCACACCCCTGCATCATTTAAGGCACGTATGTAAAGGTTGTGTATTCCTTCGGTTAACGATGCTGTTGAGACAGGGTAATTGGAAAGTATAACGGTATCATTAGGCGTTATGGGTATGTCAGTACCTAAACCCACACCGGGATCGGTGTCAAAGAAATATTCAACCTTAGTAATGTGCATCTCAACATCAAACGGCATGGGTTCACTAAGGCTCCATTTGCCAAAGTTATCCATAGTGCGCAGGTAATGATAGTGCCTGCGGTATGGTAATAAACCGGGGTTAACCGTGTAGTTTCCTGCAATAGAGTCGGCATAATTTGCTTGTGGAACTGTAAACGCCACGGTGCCATTTCCAATACCCGGATCTGTATTTAAAAAATATTCACCCTTAACTATGTATGGCACAACGTTTACTGCTTTGCCTTCTGATAAACTCCATTTATTACCGCTGTCTTTGGTGCGCACATAAAAGTAATGTACGCCTGCACTCAATCCTAAAGTGCTTAATGCTGTTGACACAACATTTACATTAACAGAATCTAAGGGCATACCTACAGATACACTTGTTCCATTGCCAATGCCCGGGTCGGTATCCCAAAAAACTTCGGCATGTGTTATTACAGGTTGTATGTAAAATGTGGTGCCTTCGCTCAGGCTCCATTTGCCTTCGTTGTCAATGCTTCTTACATACATTATGTGATAGCCTCCTGTTAACCCCACAGTAGAGAAAGATTGGGTAATATTTATAGAATCTAAATGCGTAAAGTTGGTAAACAATCCTGTTCCATTTCCAATACCGGGATCGGTATCCCAGAAATATTCATAGCCTACAATTTTAGGAACTACGTTAACAGCCATACCTTCGCTCAAACTCCACTTACCTTCGCTATCCAACGTACGCACATACAAAAAGTGCATGCCTGCACCTAAGGCTGCAGTTGAAAGTGTTCTGGTAATATTTACTGAATCTAAATGTGTAAAAGGTGTTCCCGACATGGGGCCTACACCATTACCAATTCCCGGATCAGTGTCCCAAAAATATTCGTAGTCAACTATGAGCGGTACAATATTAAAAGCTGTGCCTTCTGATAAACTCCATTTGCCTTCGCTATCTAAAGTACGAACGTAAAGAAAGTGCGTACCAGAACTTAACCCGGTAGTAGAAAATGTTTTGCTCAGATTTACAGAATCTAAATGCGTAAAAGTAGTGCTGCCATGAGGTGTGCCATTGCCAACGCCCGGATCAGTATCCCAAAAATATTCGGCACCTACAATTAGAGGCAGCACATTAACATCCATACCTTCGCTCAGGCTCCAGTGTCCATTGCTGTCCTTAGTGCGTATATACAAGTAGTGAGTACCTGCGCTTAAACCTGCCGTAGAAATTGTTTGAGTTATGTTTACAGAATCCTGTTGCAATGCCGAGCCAATGGTAATAACAGTACCGCTACCAATGCCCGGGTCAGTATCCCAAAAATACTCCGCTTTAACAACAACCTGCCCCTCTGCTTTTATAAAGGCAAGGCATATAGCGAGCAATAAATATAATTGCTTCATATTTTTATTTCTTTTTAAAAGGGTTGCTGCAAGATTTATTCATCATGAATGAAACGAAGGAATCTGCTTCTAACAAGCAGTCTGCTAAAACAAAGGAAGTTTCCCTGCCTGACGGCAGGCAGGTTCGCTTTGCTCAGAATGACTTTTGAGACGACCCTTTCAGGTTAAAACTATTGATTGGTTTTTGAGCTAAAGTTTACCTGTATGCTTTGCCCGCTTAATACCGTTGTTGGAGTTACACTCATGGTTTGAATAGTGGGAATAGCAGGAATGCCGTTATCTCTAAAAATATATTGAGGATAAAATGTGCTGTAAATACCTCGTTGGTTTGCGTTGTCTCCCAGATTAAGTAACGCAGGTGAAGTAGGCTGCAAATGAAAATTGTGATTTAAGCTAAATGCCACAGGCGGTGCTGGCACATTTACAAAAAATGGGTTGGCAACTATGTTATTACCATCATCATCAGGAAATACCGAAGGATAAGAAACATTGTGATGGAAATTGCCCTTACCTGTACCGCTTGGGTTTGGAGTACCACCGGTAATATCAGCAACTGAACCATAAAAGATATTATTATAACAACCCTCGTATGGGTCATAAGTACCAGAGCATGACATAAAATTTCCCGGGTAAAGGAAAATACAGTTTCTAAAATTTAATACGACACTCGTGCTACTTAGAAATTGGATTTGAGGATAAATAATTGAATTTATACAAACAGTTTTGGGGATGTTACAGGTTAAAACAAATGAGTTTTTAACTATGCAACCATATAGTCCAAGTGTACTGTTATCGTGTTCAACTTTTATGTTATTGATTAAACAATTGTAAGCAAAGCACTCGTAACCCCCTACATCAAACTTAATGCTGTCAACCTCTAAACCTACTAAATTTACTTCATCAGAAAAAATTCTAAGTTTTGCCATGCGAGATACTAATGGGTTTTGTTTTTGCGGATTAAATCCGGTTCCAATAAGTGTAATTGGCTTCGTGATAATTACTTCATTATAAGTGAGCAATGAACCGCTTACATAGACTGTATCATAGTTAGCAGAAGCACCAATTGCAGCTGACAAAGTATATTGTCCAAGTGCTGTGTTGTTGTTACTACATGTTCTGATTGTTGCAAACACATGGTTGCAAACTAATATAATGGCTAAGGTTGAGAGTATTTTTTTTACCGAAGACATCGGGATTATACTTTTTTTTGAGGTATTTTTTTCTGTGTTTAACATTGTGTTTTGTTTTTTAATTGTTTGAAATTTTTGGTCCCCTAACCCCCGAAGGGGGAATAGCGGGGTTGCTATTTTTTATTTTATTATTTAATTCTACTGCGGATTGGGTTTGGTAATGGTTGCGTTAATATTTAATGTTCCGTTTACCGGCACTACGCTGTTGGTAATATTAAAACCGCGTATAATGGCGCTGTTTAAGGGTTCGCCATAAATGCTAAAACTGCTGTTGCCTCCAAACACCCCAAGTTGTTGCCCGTCTGTGCCATTGGTGTAACCGGTAGATGCAGGTGTGAGGTGATAATCGTGTGTAAGATTTACAGTATTGCTTGGTGAGTTAACAAACGTAACCGAGAGTGGGGGCAAATTGTTGTTACCGGTGTTACCCGCTGTAGGCAAAGCGGTTGATGCGCTAATGCAGTTGTTAAATACGCTATTGGTTACACCACTTACAACAAAAGAGGTATGGCGAAAAATGCAGTTTTCAAATACTGCATTTTGTACGCTGGAAAAAACACCCTGCACAAACACACAATTGCGGATAAACAATGCACTTTGCGATAGTGTTATGGTATTGGCAAAAAGGCAATGGCTAATGAGCATGCTGCCCGCATTGGGCGTGGATTGTTGCAGGTCAAGATTATAGTTGCTGGTTGCTGTAAACATGCAATTTCGCACAGTCCAGTTTATGGGCACAGAAGAAATTAAAAGATTACCGGTTATGTAGCAATCTTCAACCGTAATGTTTGAGATTGTAGGTCCTGAGGTAACTATCTGACTCATGCGCAGCCCGTAAAACTTGCTGCCGTTTGCACCTGTTGCCGATGCCAATGTAATTTGCCCAACCGTGGCATATTGTGCTGCAGCTCTTTGTGTGTTAAATCCTGCCCCAATAATTACCACCCTTTTAGTAACAGAAAAATTACCGTAACTGGTAGCCGTTGGGTGCAACAGAAATGTGTCGCCTGCCAAAACAGATGCGTTGGCAATGGCAGTAACAATGCTGTTAAACTGTCCGGGGTTTTGTGTGGAGTTGCTTATACTCCATTGTTTGGCGTGAGTTTGCGTTGCCCATATCATGAGCAAGGTTAGGAGTAGTTTGCTTTTTTTCATTGTTATTTTATTTTGATTATTAGTGATTTTACTGATTGTAAAATGATTCTCACATAGAAATATTTTCGGTGTAAAGTTGAGCCAACACTGCAATACCTGCAATACCGCATACGTGGTATTTTAACTGAAAGTACTTCGCAACGCTATTATTAAATTTAAATCACACAAAACGGGATATTCTAAAAATTACTTCTATTGAATAAGACCCTGTTCAATAGCAAACCTTACCAGCAATACCGTTTTTGTAATGTTTAGTTTTTTTAGAATGCTTTTGCGGTGTGTTCTCACTGTGGATGTACTTAAGCAAAGTTTCAGCGCTACATCTTTATCAGTAAGTCCATCGCAAATAAGTTTTACTATTTCTACTTCACGTATGGTAAGTGTATCAGCTATGCTTACAGTCATACTTTATTTTTAAAAAAATCAATATGGTAATTGAGTTTGGGGTTAACAACAGGTGTGCTGTTCTTGTAAAAATCACGACAACATCAAACGGTTTTACCAAACACTGTTGTACGCCTAATTGCTGCAGTTGAAAAAAAAAATCGGGTTGTACAAAATCAAAGGTTACTATTAAAACAACAGCGGGATGTGCGTTTTTGGCTTTTGCAATAAAGTCAAAACATAATTGTTGTGGGTATTGCCAGTTAAAAATGATAACATCGGGCAGATGTAAAAAAAAATGCCACTCCATGAGGTGAAAGGATTTGTAAACGTGTAGTGAACCGTGAAAACCTTCGGATAAAATGTCAGAATTTATTTTACTTCTGTGCTCATCATCCGCTTCCTGGAGTAAAATATGTAATGGCTGCATGACAGTACAAATTTATGGTAGGGTTATAATAATATCCATACTGCATTTGAGGTAAAATAAATAAGTGCGTTACAAGCTACCTGCTGTAGTTACCTTGCATCCGTTGCCGGCAGAAGAAACAACTGTGAAGCTGCAATCCACATGTTTCATACGTGCTTCTAGATTTGGCAAACCATTACCTGATAAAGTTTTGCCTTTACTATCTGTGTTAATACCTTTGCCGTCATCTGCAACCGATAACTCAAAATGATTGTTTTGCAACAAAAAGCTAACGATAATATTTTTTGCTTCTGAGTGTTTTACTGCGTTGTTTAAACTTTCTTTTAATACTAAAAACAATCCGCGTTTAAGGTCGGGGTTAAGTTGCAGAACAGGTACCACTTCAGGAAAATTTATTTGGTAGCCAATGTCGGAGTCTTTTAAAAACTCCAGTATGTGTACGCGCATGTATCCCAATAAATTTTCAAGCGTATCCTGCTTTGGATTAATTGCCCATATTATCTCACTCATGCTGCTGTTAACATTGCGTGCATAATCCGATATTTTTTCCAACTGCTCTACAGCTTCTGGCATTTTATCTTTTGCCTGTGAAGAAGTGAGGTTGCCCAGCATGGCAATTTTGGTAAGGTTACTGCCAATATCATCATGTATATCTCTTGAAATACGGAGTCGTATGGCTTCAGCTTCTTTTTCTTTTTCCAGTTGAATGAGTTGTGTTTGTGCTTGGTTTAAGTTTACAAGTGAGGTAGTAAGTCGGTTATTAAGATTGTTCTTTTTACTGTACAAATAGAAAAAATAAATGCATGCAAGAAAAATTCCTACCAAGCCCACTACTGCATAGTATTTCTGCTGCGCTTCTTTTTGTATCCTCAGTTTATTAAAATTGTTCTCCTTTTCAAGCAAAGCTATTTGCTGCTGCTTTATTTCGGTTTGATATTTGGCGTGTATTTCATTGGCATTTTTATATACCAAGTCCGTAAAAATATTTTTTGCCATTTCGTTTTGTCTTCGCAGATAGTAAAATGCCGAATCGTAATTTTTATTCTTTTCAAAATGATTAGCCAATGCTGCATAAGTTTCGTGAACAAGTGTTACATCGGAACGTCCGGTGTCCATTAATGATAATACCTTGTGAAATTCTGAAGTTGTTATATCCTTATCATAGCCTTCAGATTTCAGCAGTGCCATATTATACTGAACTCGTTTTTTAAGGTCATACATTTTCTCACGGTCAATTATTGCAAGCGCTTTTTCATAATAGTATTTTGCACTGTCCCGCATTTTTTGAGTTGCAAATACATTACCTATGTTATCCAAAATTTCAATTTGCGAGTGAAATTGCTTAAATTCTCCTGCAATTAAATATGCCTTCTGACTGTAAATGTAACTACTGTCATATCTTTTAGTTTGTGCAAAAGCAACTGCCATATTCATGTAAGCAAACAACTTGTTTTTTTTATCATTATTTTTTTCAAGGGCTGGAAGCAAGTGGTAGTAATTGTCCAATGCTTTTTCAAATTCGTTGAGCTTAATTAGAATCGCACTCATGTTTAAATACGCAATATTAACACCTCTAACAAAATCGTTTTCACGTGCTATTTTAAGCATGTGTGTGTATCGTTCTAATGCGCCCTTTAAATCACCTTTATTCATCAAAACCATGCCGTTCATATTCTCGACATTCATTAAACCCTTTTGATGATTAAGTCTTACTGCAACTTCATCTAACTTTTTTACATAATAAAGAATGCTGTCGTCATTCCTGCCGACATAAGAAAAACAAATCGTTGTGAGACAGTTCACTTTATTACTGTCATCAACCATAGTTGGCAAAAGTTGTAGTAAGCTATCGCGATTGATAACCTGCGACCATCCTGAGAAAGGCATTAAAAACAAAACGGAACGAAAAAGTAAGATGTAGAGTTTTCTCTTCATATCAACATGTATATATTACGAGGTACATAATCTGGCAAGATGAGAGCAAATATCCTTTAAATTTCTTACTCAATTTATACCGCAAATGCGGTATAACCATTGTTTATCTCGGAAAAACCTTATTTATTGCATCAGTTTTTGATCTCACCTGTAACTTAGTGTATATATTCCGTATGTGAGTACGTACCGTTTCAGGGCTTATGAATAGTTTATTACTAATCTCCTTGTAATTTAAACCTTGTGACAGGAACGTAACAATCTCTATTTCTCTTTCTGACAAATTATGCTTTGCTTCGTGCTTTTCCGATTCTCTCCTGAAAGAAGAAACCACCAATCTGGCAATTTGTGCACTCATTGGAGAGCCGCCTTGCATTACATTTTTAATAGCTTCAATAAGTACTTCTTGCTTGTCTGATTTACAAATATAACCGGTAGCACCGGCACCAAAAGCTTCAAAAATAAAGTTATAGTCTACCAAAGTTGTTGATATAATAAACTGCCAATCCGGTCTTTGTTGCTTAGCTTCCCTAATACATTCTATTCCGCTTTTTCCAGGCATACCAATATCCATGATTACAACATCGGCATTTAAAAATTTATAGCTTTCTAAAAACATATTTCCTGTAGGAAATATGTCAACCACTTTCATTTCATATTGTAAACTAAAAAATGTTTTCAATATGGTAATTTGTTCTTTATCATCATCAACTATAATAATCTTAATTTCTTGCATAATTGTTATAGGTAGATAAGTGAAATTATTCTACGAATTTACATAATAAATTCACATTTAATCATCACACAACAACTTTATAAGGATACACACTTTTAAAAACAGGTAGCTTCAAAAACACATTAAAAAAACCGCATTGCTGCGGTTTTAAAATTTATAAAAGGAATGTTATCCGTTGAGTGCTTCTGCACCTGCAACAATCTCAAGTATTTCGTTTGTGATAGCTGCTTGTCTGGCTTTATTGTATTGCAGACGAAGGTCTTTAATTAATTCACCTGCATTATCGGTGGCTTTGTTCATGGCAGTCATTCGGGCACCGTGTTCACTTGCATGCGAATCAAGCACAGCTTTAAACAATTGTGTTTTTACTGCTGTGGGCAACAGGTCGCTTACAATTGATTCTTTATTAGGTTCAAAGATATAATCACTAACTGTTTTGCTTTTTTCTTGTGATGCAGGTGGAATAATTGGCAACAATTGTTCTGTCTGTAATATTTGTACTGCAGCATTTTTAAACTGATTGTAAACTAAAATTACCCTATCCCACTTTTCTTTTGCAAACTCATCCATAATGCGTTCTGCGATTAGTGCAGTGTTTGCAAAATTCAATGCATTGTACAAACTGTTTTCATTACCGGAATAAACATTTTGATTCTTTGCAAAAAAGTCTGCTGACTTTTTACCAATTGCAAGAACTTTTACTTTGCCTTCTTTAGCTTGTTTCTGATATGTTTCATTAATCAATTTTGATGTTGCCTTAATTACCGATGAGTTAAATGCACCGGCAAGACCACGGTTTGAAGAAATTGAAACAATGAGAATATTATTTGCAGGACGCACCTTGGTAAATGGGCTTCCGTCTGATGACAAACTTTGTGAAAGATTTTCAAGTATCTCTCTTAACTTTGCAGCATAAGGACGCATCTGCATAATTGCATCCTGTGCTCTGCGCAGTTTAGCAGCAGACACCATTTTCATTGCCTTGGTAATTTGCTGAGTTGAATTTACCGAAGCAATGCGCAGTCGAACTTCTTTTAAATTGGCCATTTATTAATTTAGAATTATGAATTAAGAATTCAGAATATTATTGAGTTCTTAGTTCTACTTTATTACGAATATTTTGGTGCCAAGTCTGCAGCAACTTTTTCAAGTACAGAAGTTATACTATCATCAAATTCACCTTTTTTCAATCTATCAAGAATAGGCTTTTGTGTTGCTTCAAGCAGACTAAGGTAATTAGTTTCAAACTCTCTTACTTTCTTTACGTCAACATTACGTAACAAGCCTTTTGTTCCAAGATAAATGATGGCAACCTGTTGTTCAACACGCAATGGTGAGTACTGTCCTTGCTTAAGAATCTCAACGTTACGGGCACCTTTATCCAATACGTTTTTAGTAGCGGCATCAAGGTCAGAACCAAATTTTGCAAAAGCTTCCAACTCGCGGTACTGTGCCTGATCAAGCTTTAATGTTCCTGCAACTTTCTTCATTGATTTAATCTGTGCATTACCTCCAACACGAGATACAGAGATACCTACGTTGATGGCTGGACGAACACCACTGTTAAACAAGTTTGCCTCAAGGAATATCTGACCATCAGTAATAGAAATTACGTTGGTTGGAATATATGCTGAAACGTCACCTGCCTGTGTTTCGATGATTGGCAGTGCTGTTAAAGATCCACCACCTTTTACTTTTCCTTTTAGTGAATCAGGAAGGTCGTTCATTTGTTGAGCAATACTGTCTGATGCATTGATTTTTGCAGCGCGCTCAAGCAGGCGGCTATGCAAATAAAATACATCACCGGGATATGCTTCACGTCCGGGAGGTCTTCTCAACAACAAAGATACCTCACGATATGCAACAGCTTGTTTTGACAAATCATCATAAACAATCAATGCAGGACGACCGGTATCACGGAAATATTCACCGATAGCAGCACCTGCAAATGGTGCATAAAACTGCATTGGTGCAGGATCTGACGCAGATGCCGAAACAATTACTGTATATGGCATGGCTCCACGCTCTTCTAATGTTTTTACAATGTTAGCAACAGTAGAGCCTTTTTGTCCTATGGCAACATAGATACAATATACAGGTTTACCTGCATCATAAAATTCTTTTTGGTTAATGATGGTGTCAATACACACAGCTGTTTTACCTGTCTGACGGTCACCGATTACCAACTCACGCTGACCACGTCCGATTGGAATCATGGCATCAATAGCCTTGATACCTGTTTGTAATGGTTCGTTTACCGGCTGACGGAAAATTACGCCAGGTGCTTTACGCTCCAATGGCATTTCAAATGTTTCTCCTTTAATTGGACCTTTTCCATCAATAGGATTACCCAAGGTATCAACAACACGACCAAGCATGCCTTCACCAACATTTATTGATGCAATCAAGCCTGTACGTTTTGCAGTATCGCCTTCTTTGATATCAGTTGCAGTACCAAGCAATACGGCACCTACGTTATCTTCTTCAAGGTTAAGTACCACACCTTTAAGTCCGTTTTCAAATTCAATCAATTCACCTGACTGAACATTGGTTAAACCATATATACGGGCAATACCATCACCAACCTGCAATACGGTACCAACTTCCTGTAGGTCGGAAGAAGTTTTAAATCCGGACAGTTGTTGTCTCAAAATTGCCGAAACCTCATCGGGTCTTATCTCTACCATTGTATTTGAATTTTAAATTTTATAAAAGTTTTTTAATAATTTTTCTCGTAAAGGTTAATCTTTAACTCTCTGCGAATTTCGCGCAGCTTAGTTTCTATGCTGGTGTCAACCTGCTTATTATTCATCTTCAACACAAACCCACCAATCAAATCCTTATCTATTACTTCAACCAATTCCACTTTACCTTTTGCCTCGGCAGAAACTATCTTCATTATTTCAGCACGCAAACTGTCATCTAACTTAAATGGGGTTGTAACAACTGCCGTAGCTATGCCCATATGAGCTTTGTAAAGATTGATAAACTGACGGGTTATATCTTCAAGATATCCTTCTCTTCTTTTTGCTACAATAATGTTGATAAAAGCATAAGTAACATCCGATACTTTACCTTTAAAAATTGAAGAGAGAATATTTTGTTTTTTATCGGAATTGATAATTGGATTCCGGAGTAATAAAGCAAGTTCACGGCTTGACGAAATAGTCGAAACCATCAGCTCCATATCAGCATAAATTTTCTGCTCTGTTTTTTGCTCTATTGCCAATCCAAGTAGCGATTTGGCATAACGTCCGGCAACTTTTGTGTCCATTGCAGTATGATTAATTCATTTTTACATCCTTGAGCAAATCGGCAACGAGGGCTTTTTGTTTTCCATTGTCAGCGAGTTGCTGCTTCATTATTTTCTCTGCAATTTCAACAGAAAGCAATGCCACCTGATTTTTTAGATCAGTGATAGCAGCCATTTTTTCATTATGAATGCCTTCACGCGCAAGGGTCAGTAAGCGATCGGCCTCTGCAGTTGCTTTATCGCGCGCTTCGTTAATGATGTTATCTTTAGTTACACGTGCTTCTTTAAGAATTTTGTCTCTTTCCTGACGCGCTTCTGCCAACAATTTTTCATTGTCGGATTTCAGGTTTGCCATTTCATCTTTTGCTTTGATGGCAGCATTTAATGCGTCTTCAATAGACTTATCACGTTCGTTGAGTGCATTAAGAATTGGCTTCCATGCAAATTTTGTAAGCAGAAACAGAACGATAAGGAATCCCAATACCATCCAAAATGTTAAACCAAATGCGGGTTTTAGCAGTTCCATGAATATTTCTTTTTTGTTTTAATTTTAATTTAAATTTTCTGTACAGGCAACCAATCGTTACCTGCACAGAAAATGCAGTAATGAATTACTTGAATACTACAAGTAGTCCAACTACCATTGCGAAGAAGGCAGCACCTTCAACGAGAGCAGCTGTAAGAATCATGTTTGCACGGATTTCGCCTGATGCCTCAGGTTGACGTGCAATAGCTTCTACTGCGCTGCCGCCAATGCGGCCAATACCTACACCTGCACCTAATGCTGCAAGTCCGGCACCTAAAGCAGCCACACCGTAACCTATTCCAAGGTTGCCTGCTACTTCTAATAAGATGGTTGATAACATATTATTTATTATTTAGAATTTAGAAATCAATTATATAATTAATGCCTCCTCAACTTTGGCATCGTGATGTTCGGCATCGTGATGATGTTCTTCAACAGCAGCACCAATATAAATAGCCGAAAGTAAGGTGAAGACATAAGCCTGTAGAAATGCAACTAACAATTCCAGAAACGTCATAAAAACCATAAAGGCAAGTGAAATCACACCAACACCCATTCCTGCACCTGCACTCATTTCACCAAAAATAAAAATCAAACTAATGAATGATAATGCTATAATGTGACCTGCAGCCATGTTGGCAAACAATCGGATCATTAATACAAATGGACGAAGAAACAAACCTAATATCTCGATGGGTGTGAGCAAAAACAGAACCCACATAGGTACGCCCGGCATGGCAAAAATATGTACCCAATAATTTTTATTAGCACTAAATACAGTTATAATAAGGGTCATAACAGCCAGTGACATGGTAATAGCAATATTTCCGGTAAGATTTGCACCACCAGGGATTAATGGAATCAGTCCAAGCATGTTATTTATCCAGATGAAGAAAAATGCCGTAAGCAGATAAGGCATATATTTCTGATATTTAGGACCAATTGCAGATTTGGCAACATCGTCACGAACAAAAACAATTAGTGGTTCTATGAGTGACTGTAATCCTTTTGGTGCCTGATTCGGACGTGTTTTATAAGATTTAGCTACATAAGTAAATATCCAAATCATTAAAATTATGCTAACGAAAAGCGCAAAAACATTTTTAGTAATAGAGAAGTCATATAGGTTAGCCGTCAAAGATTCATTGATTGTAGCATGATGTGCATCTGTTTCATCCATTTCATCAACAGCTACAATTTTTTGTTCTTTTAGCATATAGCCATTGTAAGTGCTATGACCATGATGAAAGTGTCCTGATGAAAATACAGACAATCCTCGCTCAGGTGAATAAACGATAATCGGCAATGGAATTTCTGATTCGCCCCACAAGTGCCAGCCATGGGCATCAGAAATATGATCCATAATCATTCTTCCGGCATCGAACTCTGCAGATTCTACAGATTCTGTTGTTGCTACATTTAAAGAATCATGCGATTCCTGAGCCATTGAAATAAAAGGAACCAGCCAAAACAAGATAGCGGATATGAGGATGCGTATATTCAGATTTTTCATTTGTAACATTAAGGCTTGCTGCCCCTTTTCAAAACGGCTGCAAAAGTAGAAAAGAATCCCTAAAAAGCAATTATAGTTTTGAAAAGTTATTGAACACCTAATTTAACTTAATTTCGGGCAAATTTTTTATCAATGAAACTCGATATTCTGGCTTTTGGAGCCCATCCGGACGATGTTGAATTAGCCTGCTCCGGAACCTTGGCAAAACATCATAAAATGGGACATAAAACCGGTGTGGCAGACCTTACAGATGGTGAATTGGGCACTCGAGGAAGTCCGGAATTAAGACGCAAGGAGGCTTTAAATGCTGCTCAGGAAATGGGGCTTGATGTAAGACACTTTTTGGGCTTCAGAGATGGTTTTTTCCAAAATGATGAAGCGCATAGAATTAAGGTTATTGAGGTTTTGCGCCATTTTCAGCCTGATATTGTTATTACTAATGCCCCTTCAGACCGTCACCCGGATCATGGGCGCGGTTGTAATTTGGTTAGTGATTCCTGTTTCTTGTCAGGTCTTAGGAAAATCGAAACTTCTTTTGAAAACCGTAAACAGCAGCCTTGGCGGCCAAAGTTGGTGCTCCATTACATTCAGGATCGCTATTTTAAACCGGATATTGTTGTAGATATCTCAAAGTTTTTTGAAGTGCGGATGAATGCCATATTAGCTTATAAATCACAATTTCATGACCCTGAATCGGCAGAACCAAAAACTTATATTTCCAGTCCGGAGTTTATTGACTCTTTGAAATCACGTCCTGCAGAATTTGGGAGATTAATAGGTGTTGATTATGCAGAAGGTTTTTTATTTAGCAGAATTACCGGTATTCATGATTTGAAAAGTCTGATTTAAAACTTTATGTAAACAAAAAAGGCGGCCGAATAGCCGCCTTTTTTAATGATTTTATTTAGTGATTATTTCACTACGAAAAGTTTGGTAACTCTTGCACCTTCAGTTGTGATAGTGTAAAGATAAGAACCGGCAGCAATGTTTGAAACATTAAGTTTCAAAGTCTGGATACCGCTCAATTTACCAAAATTATAGCTGGCAACATTCTGTCCCATCAAATTAGTTACTTCTACAGTTACATTTGATGCAGTATTGAAGTTAGCAGGAATATTAAGAACATCGTTTGTTGGGTTTGGATATGCAACACCAACATCAACTTTGTTTACTTCTTTTACAGATGTAACTGTAGTTAAAGGTGTGATTCTTAAAGGATCAATTACTTCAGTAAATGCTGCATCATCAACCTGACCACAAACATATTTATGAGTTACAGGTGTTCCTACACTTGGAGTACCGGCAGTACCGTTTGACAACTCCTGATAGGTGATTGGAATAGATGTAGTTGAACCGTTTGTTTGTGAAAACATAGAAACGTTTCCAATTATTACTGAAGACTCAGCCAATGAACCTGCTGTAAGGTTCATCAATGGTGTTTCAAGACCGCTAGTTAAATCATAACCAATACACCATGCATCTGGCAATACGTTTTCTGAACCAGGGTTGGCAATTGTATCAGTATCGAAATAAAGATAGAAAAGTTTATCACCGGCTACGTTTCTGCTTATTGCAGGACGTGTTCTGTCAGCAGCTGTTGAACCTGCATTATCATCCCACACACCTTGATAAGTTTGAGTTGTAGAAAGGAATTTTGCAAACCAGCTGGTTCCGCCATCGGTTGTATAGATATCGCAAACACCAAAAGCACCGGCACCTGCAAGATATTGTCCTGCAACCGGGTCAAGCATAAATATATTGCTGATTAAGTGTGGATTGTCGTTATTATCCAATGCTAAATCAAATTCAAACAACATAGACCAAACATAACCTGTTTGAGGAGTACCTAAAATAGTATCCATATTATTCAGACTAACCATTGTTGGTCCACTCCATGTAGCACCACCATCAGTTGTTTTAAAGAAACAAGGCATGTAAGCATTCTGGCTGTAAGTAAAGTTAGGATCACCATAGTGAGAGATAGTAAATAAATAACCTGTTTGGTTATTTGTTGACCATACACTTCTAACTTCATTCTGGAATAAAGCCGTACCATCATTAGGATCTAAATCGGCTACAAACGGCATTGCAATGTTGGTGTAGTCATATTTATTAGCACCACCATTCCATACACCTTTAGTCAACCAAAGGTTAGTATTTCCATAAGCTTGTGAACCAACTGCATCATTCTGAAAATCAGAAACCCAAACGTTACCAACGTTATCTGTTTCCATGCTGCTAGGGATATCGCCCATGAAAGCACCCTGAACAAAATCCTGAACTTCCTGATTGGCATTGGTACCATCTAATTTAGAAGTACAGTGTGTTTGGCTAATCCAACCACTACCACCGGTGTTTGATCCAAAACCGGCAACCCATGCATTTGCAGGATCTGTGTTTCCTACAGGGTTATAGATGGAGCCCATCGGATAACGAGCAAGATTGCCATTGGCAACAGTATAGGAAGGCCCCTGATTAATATTCCAAGTTGCACCACCATCAGTTGAAATATCCCAGAAAAGATCCCCTGAGTTTGTTCCCACACCACCTGATGGATTACCACGGTGAATGAATGCAATAGTATTTAAGGCAGAATTGTATATTAAGTTAGAACGACCACCATTAATAGCTGTAAAAGCATTGGCAGAACTTCCCAATGTGTTTTCGCATCCTGCAGTAAATGTTGTACCGGCTGTGCCATGCACACGCTGAGATACATTAAGCTTCACACCATTATCAATGGCTTCAAGCTTATTTGTTTTTTTCGTTGCTTCCTGAGCATTCAGCGTAGCTGCAGCACCAAGAGCAAGAGTAATTAGTAAACCTTTTTTCATTGTCTATAAAATTTAATTTTTACATGATTAATAGCACAAAGGTAGTAACTTTTTTTGTTTTCAAAATTTTACTTTTAATTCTCAGAAAGAAATATTCATTTTACAAACACAATCAAACTATTTATTTTAAATTTTTTCAGGTTAGGGCATTGTTTTTTCAATAGCAGCATTGTTATTCTCAATTTAAATACGCTGATTTAAGATTCTTGAACATACAAAACCAAAATTTAAAGTAGCTAAAATCAAATAAAAAAGGCGACCTTTTGGGCCGCCTTTTTTATTTGATTTTACTTGGTGATTATTTCACTACGAAAAGTTTAGTAACTCTTGCACCTTCGGTTGTGATGGTGTAAAGATAAGAACCGGCAGCAATGTTTGAAACATTAAGTTTCAAAGTCTGGATACCGCTCAATTTACCAAAATTATAGCTGGCAACATTCTGTCCCATCAAATTAGTTACTTCTACAGTTACATTTGATGCAGTATTGAAGTTAGCAGGAATATTAAGAACATCGTTTGTTGGGTTTGGATATGCAACACCAACATCAACTTTGTTTACTTCTTTTACAGATGTAACTGTAGTTAAAGGTGTGATTCTTAAAGGATCGATTACTTCAGTAAATGCTGCATCATCAACCTGACCACAAACATATTTATGAGTTGCAGGTGTTCCTACACTTGGAGTACCGGCAGTACCATTTGAAAGTTCCTGATAAGTAATAGGAATGGATGTGGTAGTACCATTTGTAGCAGAGAACATAGAAACATTACCCAATATTACAGAAGACTCAGCCAATGAACCTGCTGTAAGGTTCATCAATGGTGTTTCAAGACCGCTTGTTAAATCATAACCAATACACCATGCATCTGGCAATACGTTTTCTGAACCAGGATTTGCAATAGTATCTGTGTCAAAATACACATAGAATATTTTATCACCGGCAGCATTTCTGCTTAATGCCGGACGTGTTCTGTCAGCAGCTGTTGAACCTGCATTATCATCCCACACACCTTGATAAGTTTGAGTTGTAGAAAGGAATTTTGCAAACCAGCTTGTGCCACCGTCATTAGAGTAAATATCGCAAACGCCAAAAGCACCGGCACCTGCAAGGTATTGACCTGCAACAGGGTCAAGCATGTAGATGTTGCCTAAAAGATGTGGATTATCGTTGTTATCCAACACAACATCAAATTCAAATAACATTGACCAAACATAACCTGTTTGAGGAGTACCTAAAATAGTATCCATATTATTCAGACTTACCATTGTTGGTCCACTCCATGTAGCACCGCCATCAGTTGTTTTAAAGAAACAAGGCATGTAAGCATTTTGGCTGTAAGTAAAGTTAGGATCACCATAGTGAGAAATAGTAAATAAATAACCGGTTTGGTTATTTGTTGACCATACACTTCTAACTTCATTCTGGAATAAAGGCGTACCATCATTAGGATCTAAATCGGCTACAAAAGGAACTGCAATGTTCGTATAATCATATTTGTTGGCACCGCCATTCCACACACCTTTAGTCAACCAAAGGTTAGTATTTGCATAAGCTTGTGAACCTATAGCGTCATCCTGAAAATCAGAAACCCAAACGTTACCAACGTTATCTGTCTCCATGCTGTTTGGAATATCGCCCATAAAACCACCCTGAACAAAGTCCTGAGTCTCCTGATTGGCATTGGTACCATCTAATTTAGAAGTACAATGTGCCTGGCTGATCCAGCTGCTACCGTTGGTGTTTGCACCAAAACCCGCTACCCATGCATTGGCAGGATCTGTGTTTCCTGCAGGGTTATAGATTGAGCCTAAAGGATAACGTGCATTGTTGGAATTTACAGGCTGATAAGCCGGACCCTGATTGATGTTCCATGTAGCACCGCCATCAGTTGAAATATCCCAGAAAAGATCTCCGGAACTTGTACCTACACCACCGGAAGGATTACCACGGTGAATGAAGGCTATTGTGTTGATTGCAGGGTTGTATATCAGATTGGAACGACCGCCACCAAGTGATGTATAACTATTGGCAGAACTTCCCAAAGTGTTTTCGCATCCTGCAGTAAATGTTGTGCCTGATACGCCATGCACACGCTGAGAAACATTAAGCTTCACACCATTATCAATGGCTTCAAGCTTATTTGTTTTTTTCGTTGCTTCCTGAGCATTCAGCGTAGCTGCAGCACCAAGAGCAAGAGTAATGAGTAAACCTTTTTTCATTGTTTATAAAATTTAATTTTTACATGATTAATCAGACAAAGGTAGCAACTTTTTTTGTTTTCAAAATTTGTAGGTATAATTTATTCTGATTATTTATTTCATCTTTACTGATATCAGACAATCTTCACATAAAAAAACATATTCAAAATATCATTTGTGCGAATGTTTTTTTGCACTATTTTTGCACCTCGTTAAAGAAGGATATGTTTTCAATTCTTCTTTTTTGATATGGTGAATGTAGCTCAGCTGGTTAGAGCATCAGATTGTGGTTCTGAGGGTCGTGGGTTCGAGCCCCATCTTTCACCCTGATTTTTTTTAAATTGAAGTTTTAAGTAAAATTTTATCATGAAAATTTTACACTTCGGTAATTAGCCTTAAATTTTATGGAGTATAACACCAAACGTCCTGAGTTGATTATTTCGGAATATGGACGCAACATTCAAAAAATGATTGACCATGCCATTCAACTCGAAAGTCAGGAAGAACGGACAAAAGCAGCAAATGCAATTATTAATGCAATGGTTGTGCTGAATCCGCAAATCAGAGAATATAATGATTACAAAATAAAACTTTGGGATCATCTGTTTATTATGTCAGACTACAAACTGCAATGCGATTCGCCTTATCCTATGCCTTCGCCAGAGAAAAGAAAACTTACTCCTGAAAAAGTTCCATACCCAACTTACAATATCAAATACAAACACTATGGTTCTATCATCTATAACATGATAGAAAAAACCTGTGAAATGGAGGATGGTCCGCAGAAAGAGCAAGTGATATTGATGATTGCCAATTTTATGAAACAGTCGTATGTCAATTACAACCGCGACAATGTAAATGATGAAGTTATTTTTGAACATCTTCGTAAGATTTCCAATGGAAAACTTTCACTGAAAGAAGAGGTAAGATTAAGATATATTGCTGATGTTCGACCTATGAATAATAATGGTGGTGGAAAAAAGAAAAAGAAAAAGAAAAAATCGTCACAACATTAAATAATGGCTAACAGTTTTGAAATTACGGGTGGACAACAGCTGCATGGTGAGATAGAACCACAGGGAGCAAAAAACGAAGCATTACAGATTCTTTGTGCCGTATTACTAACCGATGAGAAAGTTACCATTCACAACATTCCTGATATCAGAGATGTAAACAAACTGATTGACTTACTACGCAGTTTGGGTGTGATTATTGAAAAACTCAAGCACGGCAGCTATACTTTTCAGTCAGACAATATAAATCTTGATTTTTTAAAGACAGATGATTTTATTCGTCAGGCAGGATCTTTAAGAGGTTCTATTATGATAGCAGGTCCATTGCTGTCACGCTTTGGCATTGCCTGTGTACCTAAACCGGGTGGTGACAAAATTGGTCGCAGACGTTTAGATACGCACTTCATAGGTTTTCAGAACCTGGGTGCTAAATTTGATTTTGATTCTCATACCAAAATATTCAGCGTTTCGGCTAAAAAACTAAAAGGTGCCTATATGCTCCTTGACGAAGCTTCAGTTACCGGAACAGCCAATATCATTATGGCTGCTGCCTTAGCAGAAGGTACTACAACCATTTATAATGCAGCATGCGAACCATACATACAACAACTCTGCAAGATGCTTGTCAGTATGGGAGCAAAAATCTCAGGCATTGGCTCAAATCTGTTGAGCATAACAGGTGTTTCCAAAATGACAGGATGCACGCATACCATGTTGCCCGATATGATTGAGGTAGGAAGTTTTATTGGTTTGGCTGCCATGACTCAGTCTGAAATAACAATAAAAAACTGTAGTGTTCCAAATCTAGGCATCATTCCCTCCACTTTTCAACGGTTGGGCATTAAACTGGAAATTAAAGGGGATGACATTTACGTACCTGCACAAAAAAATTATGAAATAGATACTTTTATTGATGGTTCTATTCTGACTATTGCAGATGCCATCTGGCCCGGATTGACACCTGATTTGCTGAGTGTAATTTTAGTAACAGCAACACAGGCAAACGGTACAGCACTTATTCATCAAAAAATGTTTGAAAGCCGTTTGTTCTTTGTAGATAAACTGATTGATATGGGGGCACAGATTATATTATGCGACCCACACCGTGCAACAGTCATAGGGCTTAACCGCAAACATTCACTCAAAGGAATAGAAATGACATCTCCTGACATCAGAGCGGGTGTTGCCTTGCTCATAGCAGCACTTTCTGCAAAAGGCAAAAGTATTATCCACAATATTGAACAGATTGACAGAGGTTATGAAAGAATAGATGAACGATTGATAAAACTTGGTGCCCATATCAAAAGGATTTAAAACAATTTAATATTTTAGCGTTTAATAAAAAACAAATGAAGGCTTGTCACTGTGGTATGATAGTTGGCAGCCATAAACAAAATTAAAAATATGACAACTACACTTAAAGCAACATTCTTATCGCTGGCAATCATCGGCACTGCATTTTTTTCACAGGCTCAAAAGCCGATTGAAGGCATTGCCATAGGTAACAAAGCACCTGAACTGGCATTTACGTCACCCGAAGGAAAAACCATTGCACTTTCATCACTGAAAGGAAAAATTGTATTGATAGATTTTTGGGCATCATGGTGCGGCCCTTGCCGTATGGAAAATCCTAATGTTGTTGCTGCCTATAATAAATATAAAGATAAAAAATTTAAGGGTGCTAAAGGCTTTACTGTTTATGGAGTATCGCTTGATCAGGATAAAAACCGCTGGATGAATGCCATCAAACAAGATAAATTAGATTGGCCAAGCCATGTGAGTGACCTTGCCGGATGGAACAGCAAAGCAGCACAGATTTACAGAGTAAACTCAATACCTGCCAACTGGCTTATTGATGGCAACGGATACATTGTGGGAAGCAACTTGAGAGGACAGGCATTAGATGCAGCCATTGAAAAACTGCTGGCACAGTAAATAAAATTTAATACTACTAATGAAAAACAGCCGGAAATTCCGGCTGTTTTTTTTATGCTCTTATATACACTTGTTTTACTGGAACTCCAAAATAAGAAGTATAAGTTTTTTCATCACATTTAATTTTTTGTTATTTGATTAATTTGTTCTCTTAGTTGGGCTATTTCATTTTTTAATTCGTTGAGCATGGCTGTTACATCTTGCTTTTGGCTTTCGTTTGCTATGATGAGTTGTTTGGTGGTTATGGTGCCGTTTACTTCTAATTCACATTTGCAAAACGGAAACGATGTGGCATGGCGCAGGCGGCTGTGAATGTAGAAAAGCGCAGCTTACGCTTAAAGCGCGCGAAACGTGCAAGTGTTTCTGTTGTAATCATGGTAGTTTAGTTTAATTTACAGAATTGTAAAANNTTTGGTTGAAAAACAGCCGGAAATCTCTTCCGTTGTCATTTTACCACATGTTTGGCAGACAAGACACTGTAAAAGCTATCTTTGCCTGCCATTTTGACCCCATTGGTCGAATGGCAATGTTTTTGAAAATCAGCGATGAAATTGTTTAAGCGAAGAAAAATGAATAAGGAAAAAGAAGTGCTCAACAACGAAGAAACCACTAATGCAGAAGAGATTAACGCAACACCTGAAGTGGAAGCCGGAGCCTTAGCAGAAAACGAAGCAGAAAATCCGTTGGAATTGCTCAAAGAGGAGTTGGCTGTTGCCAACGACAAGTATGTGAGATTATACAGCGACTTCGAGAATTATAAGCGCAGATTAGCAAAAGAGCGTATTGAATTGATAAAAACTGCAGGTTCAGACGTGATTATTTCACTGCTGCCGATTATAGATGATTTTGAGCGCGCCATGAAAGCACAGGAAACTACATCTGATGCAGCGGCTTTAAAAGAAGGAGTTCAATTAATTTTTCAAAAGTTGAACAATACCCTAACCCAACATGGGTTGGCAGCCATTGAATCAATAAACAAACCTTTTGATACCGACCTGCACGAAGCCATTACAAGTATTCCTGCAGATGATGATAAAAAAGGATTGGTAGTAGATGAAATTGAAAAAGGCTACCTGCTTAACGATAAAGTTGTGCGTCATGCTAAGGTAGTGGTGGGAAGTTAATAGAAAACAAAATGTCGAAAAGAGATTACTACGAAATATTAGGTGTTGGTCGAAATGCTTCGGAAGCCGAAATAAAAAAAGCTTACCGTCAGATGGCTATTAAATATCACCCTGACAAAAACCCGGGCAATAAGGAAGCAGAAGAAAAATTTAAAGAAGCTGCTGAAGCCTATGAAGTGCTGAGTAATACAGAGAAAAAAAGTCGCTATGATCAATTCGGACATCAGGGAATGAATGGTGGCGGATATGGTGGAGGTCAACACATGAATATGGAAGATATCTTCAGTCAGTTTGGAGATATTTTTGGTGGACACAATCCTTTTGAAAGTTTCTTTGGCGGTGGTGGTGGCGGACAGCGCGGAGGCCGCAGAGTTAACCGTGGCTCTAACCTGCGTATCAAAGTAAAACTTACGCTTCAGGAAATTGCCAACGGTGTAGAAAAGAAATTAAAGGTAAGTAAAAAAGTTGCCTGCCATACCTGTCATGGTAGTGGTGCGCAAGGTAACAATTCTTTTACAACGTGCAGTGCCTGCAAAGGTTCGGGACAAGTTAGGCGTGTTACGAATACCATTTTAGGTCAGATGCAAACGGTTACTACCTGTAATGTTTGTGGTGGCGAAGGACAGGTAATTGCCAATACCTGCCGCACTTGTCATGGTACGGGTGTTGAACAGGGAGAAGATATGATTACCGTTCCAATTCCTGCAGGTGTTGCTGATGGCATGCAGCTTAATGTTAGCGGAAAAGGTAATCTTGGCGAACGCAATGGCATTGCCGGTGATTTGCTGATAGTAATTGAAGAGATTGAAGACCCAAAGCTGAAACGCGATGGTGATAACTTGTTGTTCGATTTATACATTACATTTATTGATGCTGCATTAGGCACTCAGGTTGAAATTCCAACGGTTGACGGTAAAGCAAAAATAAAAATTGATGCAGGCACACAAGGTGGAAAAGTTCTTCGACTGAAAGGAAAAGGACTACCACGTGTAAACAGTTATCATAAAGGCGACTTGCTTGTGAATATAAACGTGTGGACACCACAACAACTTTCTGCAGAAGAAAGAAAAATGTTGGAGAAGCTACGCGATTCAGAAAACTTTAAGCCCAATCCGGGTAAAGGTGATAAAAGCTTTTTCGAAAAAATGAAAGAGTTTTTTAATTAAATTATTTTGTACAAAAAAGAGGCTGTCGCGAAAGTCGAGCAGCCTCTTTTTTTTATTAGCAGTAAAGAAATTAAAATAGCAGCTGCAAACCATTAGCACACATGTTTTTCGTTAAAGAATAAAAAGAGGCTCGGCAAACAATAAAGTTAAAATAATCCGTATTATCTTTTTGCCTTTACGCTATCTGGTTTCGAAAACATAGTTTTAGGGGTTAGATTTTATGTCATGATACATATTCACAGCATCGTATTTTGTATTGCAAGAGTATTTGAAAGGTACGATTAAAAAGTATAATCAATACAATATACGCAGTAATATTTATATTCTAATCGACTGAAGGTGAAGAACAATCACGCTCATCGAAATATTTTTGTAAACATTAGGGACATGCGTATATTTGTGAGTTAGCGTTAGCGGGCATTGTAGAGCGACACCCATCCCTGACAGACAAACCAAAATCAACTATCCTTAAATTTTGAATCAAACATTTTAGGTAACTACCAAAAAAATATATTATCTTTGTTGTCAAGATAAATGGTTAACAAGATTTATGCCTGTCAAAGAAAAAATCATCAACTTAAGGAAATTGAGCCAACTTTATGCCTACACATCTATTCAAATGCACGAAAGCATTGGTAGAAAAATTGGACTGACTGGCACTGACCATAAATATTTAGGTTTCTTAATTCAAAAAGGTCAAATGACAGCAGGTGAACTTGCCCTACTTACAGGGTTAACAACAGGTTCGGTTACAGGGCTAATAGACCGGTTTGAAAACAAAAAACTCGTAAAAAGACAGCCCGACAAAACTGACAGGCGGAAAATAATCATAGTTCCCAATATTGATAGAATAACAAAGTTGGTTACACCATTTTATAGTAACTACCAAAACAAAACACACGACCTTTTTGTGTCATTCAATAGTGATGAATTAAACATTTTAGAAAAATACTTCCACAAAGCATTGGAGTTGATGAATAAAGAAATTGAAAAAGTAAACGAGAAACAATAAGAAATAACTATGAACACAACCAAAATAGAAGATAAAGCCGTACTTCATATTCCTACACCGTTTGCTCAAACCTATTTTCACGGAACAAAGGCTGACTTGAAAATTGGCGATTTCATTCAAGTAGGTTTCAACAGTAATTATGAAGAAAACAGAATATTAAAGCATATTTATGTTTCGGCTACACTGAATACTGCAATATTAGGAGCAGAACTTGCTTTGGGCAACGGACGTGAAAGGATTTATTTAGTAGAAGCAACAGGCGACATAGAAGATGACCCCAACGTAACGGACAAAAAATTTCCTGGTAATCCCACAAAATCCTATCGTTCGAAACATCCTTTTAAAGTTGTTGGAGAAGTAACCGGTTGGCACGGACATACCCTTGAAGAGATTAAAGCTATGAAAGATGGACTGGAAAAACTTAGAGAACAAGGGAAGAATGTTATTATAGACTAATGAATAAACAATTATTATTTGACATAGAACAACGACCCGCTAATCGAGTAGCCCGCC